>JAABUQ010000890.1_pt1 | contig 68221 bp, 66 predicted proteins | sample 5560001 | NCBI WGS metagenome assembly JAABUQ01 (sample SAMN10711888, study PRJNA513371) | rock metagenome | isolation source: Antarctica rocks | place: Antarctica: Victoria Land, Finger Mt nord | collected 2015-12-18
GGCGGCATCCAGATCGGCGCGAAGCGGGAGCGGCATGACGAACCTCCTCTGTTCGCCATCACCGAATCAGATCAGCACCGCGTCGGGGAATCCCCCGAGAGTCACGAACTCAGGGACTTGGTATTAAGGCGCTCCGTCGCGGGCTCGTAGGCGTCGCTGATCTCGCTGTGCAGCGGCGTGTTGTCGACGCGCTCGCAGACACGATCGATCGGCGTTGAACCGTTCAGCGCCTCGTGTTGGCGGTCCCGACGCGCATCACGGCGCCGCCGCCATATCCAGCAATCGCGTGCTAGAATCGTCGTAGAGATCAATCCCCTGTCCGCGGTCCAAGGCATGTGGCCTCGACTCCAGGTCCGTGACCAGGTTGGTTTGCGAATGCACCGGCGAAGCGACGTACCATGCGCGCGGCAAATTGGCGGCGATATGAGCGATGTCGGCTTACTCCCTCAGCTTGGGTGCGCAAAGCCGAGGCAGATCGGCCTGACTGAACGGGTCGGCGTCAATTCTCAAGAGCGGGAACGTCGATTGGCAGACCGAGCAACGCGCGACCATAAGTGGACGCGTTCACGTCCCAATTCTGTGTCGTATGACGAGCGGCCACGATCATATCCGCAACACAGCGAGAGAGCGGATCTCGGTCGTAGATCACGCGTCCGCCACCTGCCTCGAGAACCAGGTTTACCGCTGATGCCGTGAGCCTCCCGGCGTAGGCGGCGAGCGCCCGAAATCGGGTCCTGTCCTCCACTGTCGTCATTCGGTGAGCGTCGACGATGTCCTGCGCCTCGTCACATATCGAATACAATAGGCGGCGTGCCGTGATCACGGCGGATTGGGCCTCGGCGACTTTGACCTGCTGCGTCGTGTAGCTCGACACGCCGGCGCCCGACATGGTCGCGCTGCGATGCGTCGCGCCGGCGATGTAATAACTGACGGCCGCTTCCGCGATGCCGAGAGCCGCACTACCGATGTAGCATCCGAACAAAGCATACGGCGGGATTTGGTAGATTGGCGATGGGTTCACGTCGTGTCCCGGACCACTTCCGTGACCTTTGAGCTGATCCAGCGTGACCATCATGTGCTCTGGAACGAACACGTTCTCGACCACCACGTCATTGCTGGCGGAGCCCTTCAATCCGATCGCATACCAGGTGTCGAGGATCGTCGCCCGGCTGCGCGCGACCAGAAAGTGACGGTCTTCGACATCGCCGTTCGCGTTGGCGCAGCCTGCCGTGAACATGAGCCAGTCAGCGACGTCGACGCCGCTGACGAACGGCCAGCGGCCAGAGAGCACGTAGCCGCCGTCCGTCTTCTGCGCCTTGCCCACACCTGGAATGAGGATCCCGCTGACGAGCGCATCGGGTGCGTCCATCCAGACCGCGTCCTGCGCAGCCTCGGGCCAGGACGCGATCATCATGTTATGGGTGATGTTCTGGACAACGATCCACGCCGTCGAGCCACAACCGCGGCCAATGGCCGCAATGACGTCGACTCCCGCCCTCAAGCGTGCCTCGGCGCCACCGTAGCGGGACGGCTGGAACAACTGCACGATCCCGGACTGCTTGAGCTCAAGGCAAGTCTGATCGGAGGGCCGGCGTTCGGCCTCGGTCGCCGCGGCTCGCTCACGCAATCTCGGGATCATCGCCGTGGCACGCTCGACAAGATCCGAGGCAGTTCCGACGGCGGCAAACGGATCAGCGGCAGTAGGGGTGGTGTGCCTGCTCATGCCTTGGAAACCTTTTGTGAACTGGACGCTTTTGGGCATGACGGTTTGCTTCCGCCATTGCTCCGTGCCCGAATTGTACGCAGCCGCATACAAATTAAGCTTCTGTCAAAAGCGACCAGGAACGCACCAGCCGTCCTCTTGACCGAGTTGCGCTGGCATAGAACGTGCAGCCGGCAACATGCGGTCGCCAGAGCGATGCACAGTCTGTACCACCAAATTGGAAAGCCAGGAGGCGTCATGATCTGGGCGAAGCGAGGTTCCGTTCCCTTAACCGCGGCAGGCGCTCCAATCTTGCGTCGTTCTACTCTCCAGGCTGCCGGAGCGGCCGGACTCATGGCGGCGGTTGCGACAACGGGTTTGAGCGGACGATCCCGCCAGGCGCAAGCGGCCACTACCACGATCGTTTCCTGGGCTTCAGCCGGGCAGCGTTGGGAGTTCCCCCAGAAGGGTGTCTATCCGCTGTTCCAGAGAAAATTCCCCGGCATCGACGTGCAGATCGTGGCCGAGCCTATTGCCGACATGCTGCCCAAGACGGCGATTGCGCTCGCGTCGAAATCCGACCGCTACGACGTGATCTTCGACGATTATAATTTCTCGCCGCAATTCATCGCCGAACGTGCGCTCGAATCGCTCGAGCCGTATCTCGACCGACATCCCGAATACAAGAAGGACATCTTCGCCGACATCCCGGAGAACGTGCTCGACCGTATCGTGACAAGCCGGCGGCGCAAGGCGGCAAGCTCTACGGGTTGCCGCCGGACAGCAACTGTCAACTCCAGTACTATCGCGCCGACGTCTTCGCCAAGGCCGGCCTGAAGCCGGCGACGACGTGGGACGAGGTGATCGAGATTTCCAAGCAGCTTTCCGAGGACGGCAAGAAGAAGGTGGTCGGCTCGACGTTGAAACGCGGCTTCTGGGCAGGCGCCTGCATCACGCTGCTGCGCTGCTACGGCGGCGACTGGTTCGACAAAATGGATGCCGGCGGCTGGCATCCGACCCTGGACACGGAAGAGGGGCACAAGGCATTCGACGTGCTGATGCGCTTGGTGCCGTATCTGGAGCCGACATCGCTGAACGCGTCGGACGACGAGGCGAACACCGCGATGCTGAACGGCACTTGGGTTTACGCGCCCTTCGAATGGGGCGGATCGACCATGAACGATCCCAAGTTCACGCAGTTCGCCGACGTTTGGAAAGTGGCGCTGGTGCCGAAGGGAGTTGGCGAGAAGGCCCGCTTCGCGCCGCATATGGGCGGCCTCGGCCTCCTCATGCCGGTCTATTCCAAGAACAAGGACGCGGCGTGGGAGTGGATCAAGTTCTGCTGCAGCGGCGACAAGCAGGATCCGGCGATCGGGAAGACGTGGGTCGAGAACGCCGGTCAGCCGGCGCGGCCGTCGCTGCTGAAGGAGTATGTCGGCATCCGGCCCTACTTCTCCGGCCTCATGGAATCACTTCCCGTGGCGCAGCGCTTCCTGCCGATCCCCGAATCCAACGTGCTGTACGAGACCGTCGGAACCCAAGTCGCCGCCGTGGTCACCAACCAGAAGACGCCCGAGCAGGCCCTGAAGGACATGCAGACCCAGGCGAAGAGGATCATGACCAAGGCGGGCTACTACAGGAGCTGAAGGCGCCCGTGCTGCTGCCCTCCGCGACCGGCGGCGCTCGCTGGCAACGCCACGAGCAGTCGGTGGCGCTGCTGCTGCTGGCGCCGGCGGTGCTGTATCTATTCGCGATGTCGGTTTACCCGACGGTCTACTCGCTCTGGCTCGCGTTCCACAACTACGTCATCTACCGCCGCGACATGGTTTCGTTTGCGGGATTCGACAACTTCACCGACCTCCTCGACTCCGAGGTATTCGGCCAGAGTTTTCGGGTCACGGTCCTGTTCTCGGCCCTCTCGGTTTCGATCGAGTTCTTGCTCGGACTGGCGATCGCGGTGCTGCTGGACCGCAAGATGCGGGGTGCCAACCTGCTCCGGACGCTTCTCATCGTGCCGGTGATGATCTCTCCGGTCGGCATGGGACTGACATTCCGCTACATCTTCGCGCCCACCTACGGGCTGCTGACCTATCTCATGCACGGCGTCGGCATTCCGACCGCCGACTGGACCGTCAGCACTACGTGGGCGCTCCCGGCCGTGGTGTTCGTCGATGTGTGGCAGTGGACGCCGTTCGTCGTCCTGATCCTGCTTTCGGGCATGCAATCCGTCTCGGTCGAGGTGGTCGAGGCCGCCGAACTCGACGGGTTGAGCGAGTGGCAGAAGCTCTGGCGCATCGTGATGCCGCTGATTCGCCCGGTCGTGATGGTGGTGCTGCTGATCCGTCTGATCGATTCGATCCGCGTGTTCGATCTGATCTTCGTGCTCACGCGCGGCGGCCCGGCCTCGACCACCGAGGTGCTCAGCATCTTCGGCTACATCACCGGGTTTACCGAGGGCGACATGGGTTCGGCCTCGGCCATTGCCTGGGTCACGGTCGTGTTCGTCAACATCCTCGTTGCGATCTTTCTGCGATTCTTGTCGAAGGCGGTGGCCTGATCCGATGGACGCGAACGAGCAGATACTTCCGGTCCATCCGGCCACGCTTGGCAGCGCCATCGCGGTCACGCGTCCGAAACCGCGCCTGCTTGGGTTCGCCGCCGCCTTCGTGGTGCTGATGTGGCTGTTCCCCGTGTATTGGATCGTGTTGACCTCGTTCAAGCCGATCCGGGAGATCAACAGCGCCATCCCGTCTTTCGTGTTCACGCCGACGACGGACAACTACCGCGACCTGTTCGCCAAATTTGACTTCGCCAAGGTGATGCTGAACAGCTTCGTCGTCACCGTCGTGACGTGCGTCGTGGTGGTCGTGCTCGGTGTGATGGCCGCGTATGCCCTCGGTCGCATGTGCCGCATGCTGGGCATCGCCGTCTTGCTCGACAAGAAGCCGGGCCAGCTCTCCGGCGGGCAGCGTCAGCGCGTCGCACTGGGGCGCGCGCTGATCCGGCGGCCCAACATCTTCCTGATGGACGAGCCGCTCAGCAACCTCGACCTCAAGCTGCGGGAGCGGACACGCACCGAGCTCAAGAAGCTGCACGAGATCATGCGCGTCACCACCGTGTACGTGACGCACGATCAGGCTGAGGCCTTGGTGCTGTCCGATCGCATCGGCATCATGAATGCGGGCGATCTCGTTCAGGTCGGCACGCCGCAGGAGATCTACGACCGCCCGTCCAGCGTGTTCGTCGCCAAGTTCGTGGGAACCCCCTCGATCAACTTGCTCGGCGTGAGGACGGAGGAGGCCGACGGTACGCTCCGGCTGCGCCTCAAGGACGGCGGCCACGCGCTCGGCGGCGCCCTGTTGCGCGCGCCGCCGAGCGTGTTCCAGCGACTGCGGCAGGCCGACAACCGAGCCATACTCGGGGTTCGCCCGGAGGCGATTGCGCTCCGGCCGGAGCAGACGCCGGATGCGATCCCGGCGATCATCGACTTCGTCGAGCCGATGGGCTCGGTCAACAACGTGGTGCTGCGCATCGACGGCGCCGGCGACGTCACCGCCGACGGCGATCCGCTGATCGCCGTCGTCACATCGAACGAGGCGTTCGAGCACGGCGCCCGCACCTGGCTGTCACTCCGCCCCGACCGCTTGGTGTTGTTCGCGGTCGGCGCGGAGAACGCGTTCGCCGTGCTGTCGGGTGCACGGGAGTGGGCGTCCGTGTAGTCCCGCCCGTCACTCCGCGGCTATCGGGAAGCGGTACAACCGGTCCGCTGCCGCCTCCGATACGTAGCCCTCGCGCAAATCCTCTTTCAGACGCTCGGGGTCGCGCTCTCTCGGGTCTCCGTAACCGCCTCCGCCCGGCGTGATGAGCTGGACGCGATCGCCGGGTTCAAAAGTCACGTTCGCATATTTGCTGCTGGAGATCTTGCCGTAGAGTTCGCGGACGGTTTGCCAGCGCTCCTCCCCCGCCTTGCTGATCAGCGTGCCGCCGTTGCCGCCGGGCTCGCCGCCGAACAGGGCCCACGGCCGCACCTCGTGCCGGTCGCTGCACTGGCTTCCGGTGATCGGCACCTGGGTGATGAGCAGGGTGCGCCGATATCCAAGGCCGCCCCGCCACTGTCCCGCCCCGCCGGAATCGGGGATCAGCTCGCTATGCTCGACGCGCAAGGGAAACCGCGTCTCGAACACCTCGATCGGGTTGAACCTGCAGTTGCCGTTGATCGCGATGACGCAGTCGTTGCCGTCCTCCCCGTACCGGCCGCCCCAGCCGCCCGACATCAGGTCGTAACAGGCGAAATACTCGTCGTGCTCGGGGTGCATGCCGCCGAACACGAAGTTGGTGCCCGTGCAGCTTTCCGACGCCATCGCGCGCCGTGGGGCGCAGGCGGACATCGCGCCGATGACGATGTTCGCCAGGCGCGGATGGGTTTCCGTGTTCCCCGCGACCAGCGGGCCGGGATAGTCCACGTTGGCGACGCTGAACGGGGGCGCCACTACCCGGATCGGCCGAAAGCAGCCGGAGTTCTTCGGGATCGACGGATCCGTCAAGTGCAGCATCCCGTTGTAGGTAGCGCCTGTGGTCACCCCCAGCGTCGCATTGATGGGCCCGCGCGCCTGCTTGCTGCTGCGGCTGAAGTCCGCGACGAGTTCGTCGGCCTGCACGTGGAGATCCACCGCGACCGTATACTGTGTGCGCGTGATGCCGTCGTTCTCGATCACGTCCTCGAACGAGTACTTTCCATCCGGGAAGGCCGAGAGCTCCGCGCGCATCCGACGCTCGGAGTAATCCATCAGGTCCTCGCAGGTCTGGCGAAAAACCTCCTTGCCGTATTTGCGGACGATCTGGCCGATCCGGTCGACCCCGAGGTCTACCGATCCGATCATCGCGCGCAGGTCGCCGTAGTTCTGGCGCGGGGTGCGGACGTTCGCGAGCAGAAGCTTCCAGACCTCCTCGACATCCACGCCCTGCTTTTTGATTTTGACAGGTGGTACGCGCAGCCCTTCGTGGAAGATCTCGGTCGCCTCGCCACAGAACGCGCCGGGCACCATGCCGCCGATCTCGGCGATGTGGCCGATGCAGACGGCGAGACCCAACAACTCGCCATCGACGAAGAAGGGTTTGAAGAATGTGTGCTCGGGACAGTGCAGGCCGCCGCGATAGGGATCGTTGTGCAGCAGCACGTCGCCCTCCTTTAGCGTGTCGAACGGTATCTCCTGCGCGCAGGTCTTGATCAGCAGCGGCATGCCACCGATCATGGTTGGGCAGAACTCGGCACAGGCGATCATGTCGCCTTTGGTGTCGGCGAGCGCGCAGGTGAAATCCAGGCCCTCATTGAAGATCGTCGAGTAGGACGTCTTCATCAGCAGGATGCCCATCTCGCGGCATACCGAGACCATCGTCGAATCCAGGATGTTCGCCATCACCATGTCGGCCGGCACGGTCCGTTCAGTCGGCGACTTGCGCGCCTGCTCGGTCGGCAAGGCGGGCTGCACGATCGGCAGCCGGATATCGTCCCGGCCGGTTTCCTTCAGCGCCGACCATTCGACGCACCAGTCCGAACAGAACAGGGCCGGACGTGCGTGCCGGACGCCGGCGAGGCCGCTGCCGTAGACGAGCATGCCGCAATTGTCGCACTTGACGTATTTCTCGACGTAGTAGCCGTTGCCCGAAAACCGCATGTGTCGCGCTCCGTGGTTGTCGCCTTGTCAGGCGCGGGTCGCCAGCAGGAGATTGCCGTAGGGATCGACGGTGAGTGTCTGGCCAGGGTTGACGACCGTCACCGAGGCGGCCTCCTCCACGACGGCCGGACCCTCGATGTAATGCCCGGCCGCCAGGGCATCGCGGCGAAACACGGGCGTATCCAACCGTCCTCCGGGATACATCACCGACCGACGCGCGACCGGCCGGGCGTCCGCGCTCGCAGTTTCTAGACGGTGGAACTCGGGTTTGGTGGTGATTGAGACGACTGTCGCCGTGAAGTTGACGATCTCGATGATCTCGCCCGGGATGTTGAAGCCGAACCGGGCCAGGTGCGCGTCGTGAAAATTCTGCCACAGCCGCTCCGTCGTCATCGGGTCGAACGTCTCGAAGGCGATCGGCAGCTCGAGTTCGTAGTTCTGGCCGAGGTAGCGCATCTCCAAGCTGCGAAAGACCTCGATGTTCTCGGCGTAGCCCTGATCGCGCAGCTCGGCGACGCCCGCCGCGACCAGTTGGCCCATCACTTCGGTCGCCCGCGCGGGATCGAAGCGTCGCGAGGTGAGCTGCAACGTGCGGTGCCGGTCGACGCGCGCGTCGGCCAGGATGAAGCCGTAGGCCGAGAACTGACCGGGGTGGTTGGGGATGATGCCGGCCGGGATGCCCGCGTCGAGCATGAGATCGCAGGTATGCAGCGGCCCCGCCCCGCCGAAACCCATCAGCGTGAAATCGCGCGGGTCGAGCCCGCGCTCGATCAGCACGCTGCGCAGCGCGCCCACCATGTTGTTGTTGGCGATCTGGACGACGGCCATCGCCGCCGCATCCGGCGTCATGCCGATCTCGGCGGCAATCCGCCCGACCGCGTCTTCCGCCGCCCCGACATCGAGAAGCATCGCGCCGCCGAGGAAGTTCGCCGGGCTGATGCGTCCGAGAACGAGATTGGCGTCGGTCACGGTGGCCGCCGTGCCGCCCGCCCCGTAGCAGGCCGGCCCCGGCTTGGCGCCCGCGCTCTGCGGACCGACGCGCAGCATGCCGCCTTTGTCGATCCACGCGATCGAACCCCCGCCCGCGCCGATCGAGCGAATGTCGATCATCGGGATCTGGATCGGCACGCCCCAGTCGATCTCGAAGTTGGTGGTAAAATTCTCCTGGCCGCCGACGATGGTCGAGCAGTCGGTCGAGGTTCCGCCCATGTCGAGCGTCACCAGCGAGCCGATGCCGAGCAGACGGGCGATGTGCTTGCCGGCGACCACGCCGCCCGTGGGCCCGGATACGGTCATCTCGATCGGTTTGTCCGCGGCCGCCTCCAGGGTCATCTCGCCGCCGTTGGACTTGATGACGACGACACGGTCGGTGACGCCCTCGTCGGCCAGGCGGCGGCGCATGTGCCGCAGCTGCGCGCTGACCACGGGCTTGATGTAGGCGTCGGCCACCGTCGTCGAGGCGCGCTCGTACTCCTTCCACTTCGGCAGCACCTCGAAGGAGATGGATACCGGCAGACCGGGCGCCTCTTCGGCAAAGATCTGCTTCACGCGTTGCTCGTGCGCCGGATTGAGATAGGAAAACAGCAGCATCACTGCGACCGCGCTCACCTCCGGTATGGCGGCGATTTCGCGCGCGAGCGCACGCGTCCGGTCCTCGTCCAGCGGCGTTACGACACGGCCATTCGCATCAAGCCGTTCGATGATCTCGAAGCAATGCCGACGCTTGGCGAGCGGCTTCGGCTTCACCCAACTCATGTCGTAATGAAATTTCCGGTTGCCGCGCTGGATGAACAGCACGTCGCGAAAGCCCTTCGTGGTCACGTAGGCGACGGTCGCGCCTTTCCGTTCCAGCAACGCGTTCGTGGCGACCGTCGTGCCCAACCGGATGTTGGCGATGTCGCTTTTGTAGGCAAACGCACTCAGGCCGGCCAGGATGCCGTCTACAGGGTTGGCAGGGGCGGACAAATGCTTCCAGACATCAACCTGCTTCGTGTCGCGGTCATACGCCACGAAATCCGTGAACGTGCCGCCGACATCGATACCGAGCATGAACCGCATGGGATCTGTCCTTCTTGTTTGTCGATCAGATCTTGCAGACGATCGCGGCTATGCCGCTTCCCAATGAGAGGCAAGAACCATGCCTGCGGCGGAGTTTGAGGCCGGAGGCGAACCGCTTGCTGAGTCCGTCGGGTAGTGCCCGTCAACGTGGTGGAAATTGCGGTGTAGTTTGGGGCGGCCACGGATTAGGCTGCGGCGGTGGAAATTTGATTTGGCACGGCGTCGATCAAAGGCGGTGTCATGGGCCTGCGAGGTGCCGCAATACTCGGTGCCGCGATCGGTCAGCACGCGGCGCAGCTTGACCTCGTGTTCGTCGAAGAACGGCACCACGCGGTCGTTCAGCAGATCGGCGGCGGTGATCGGGGTCTTGCGGTCATACAGCTTGGCGAAGGCCACCTGGCTGTACGTGTCGATGCAGGTCCGCTGGTAGACCCGACCGACGCCCTTCAGCGTGCCGACGTAGGACGTGTCCTGCGCCGCGCAGTAGCCGGGGCATTCGCTCTCGAACTCGCCGTGCGCCTCATTGTCCTGCCGGGCACGCTCGAGTGCGACGACCTGTGCCTCGGTCAGAACCACCGCTTCCGCATGGTCTCCAGGTCATGGCGCTGCCAAACGCAGCGGCAGTGGCGGCTCGGCAACCTATCCGCACGCCGCGCATTACCCATCGATGACATCCGTAGCTCCCATTCGGGAAGGAACGGCAGGCCGCAGCCAAGGTGACGCGGCATTTGAGGCGTGGCTCAACAAGTCGCTTAGGACTGCGTACGCGGGCCTCGACAGCGCGCCGGTTCCGGATTGCCTATTGCGGCTTTGCGACACCGCCGCGACTTCGGCCGCCCATACTTCCCAGGGCTAGGCGTTCAGAAAAGCCCGAAGATCCGACCCTCGTCATCAAGGCCGATCGTTTCCGCCGCGGGCACGCGCAGCAAGCCCGGCATCGTCATGATGTCGCCACACACCGCGACCACGAAACCGGCGCCGGCCATCAGCTTCACCTCGCGCACGGGCAGGGTGTGGCCCACCGGCGCGCCGGTGACCGACGAGTCGGAGGTGAAGCTGTACTGGGTCTTCGCGAGGCACACCGGGAGCGCGCCGAAGCCCGCAGCCTCCAATCCGGCGAGCCGGCGCGCAATCGGCGGCGGTATGACCACCTCGCCGGCGCGATAGATTTCGCGGGCAACTGTCCGAATCTTGTCGGCCAGGGACAGATCATCCGGGTAAAGCGGTCGGGACCGCGGGCGGCCCACGAGCCGCGCCAGCACGGCTCGCCCGAGTGCCGCCGCCCCGGCGGCGCCCTCAGCCCGATGCGTGCAAAGCACCATCTCCACCCCGAGCGCCCGCATGGCATCGTGCACGACACCGACTTCCGCCTCGGTGTCCGATGTGAAGTGGTTCAGCGCGATGACCACGGGTAGGCCGAACTTCGCCATGTTCTCGGCATGGCGGGCGAGATTGCCGACCCCGCGGGCGACGGCCGCGGTGTCCTCCCGATCGAGTGCCGCCTTGGCCACGCCCCCGTGCATCTTGAGTGCCCGCACGGTGGCCACGATCACGGCGCAAGACGGCCAGAGCCCGGCGGCGCGGCACTTGATGTCGAGGAACTTCTCGGCCCCGAGATCGGCGCCGAAACCGGCCTCCGTCACCACCACCTCGGCAAGCTTGAGCCCGAGCCGGGTTGCCGCCACCGAATTGCAGCCATGCGCGATGTTGGCGAACGGGCCGCCATGCACGAGTGCCGGCGAGCCTTCCAGGGTCTGCACCAGGTTGGGCATCAGCGCATCGCGCAGCAGCGCCGCCATCGCACCGTCTGCCTTCAAGTCGCGAGCCGTTATGAACGAGCCGTCGCGCCGGGCACCCACGATGACGCGGCCGAGCCGGGCTTGCAGGTCGGCGAGGTCGCGGGAGAGGCAGAACACCGCCATCACCTCGGATGCCACGGTGATGTCGAACCCGTCCTCGCGCGGGGCACCGTTGGCAACGCCGCCCAGCCCGTTGACGATGCTGCGTAGGGAGCGGTCGTTCAGGTCCAACGCGCGGCGCCAGCTCACCCGGCGCGGGTCGAGCCCGAGCGCATTGCCCCAGTAGAGGTGATTGTCGGCCATCGCCGCGAGCAGGTTGTTCGCCGCGGTGATGGCATGGAAGTCGCCGGTGAAATGGAGGTTGATCTCCTCCATCGGCGCGACCTGCGCCCGGCCGCCGCCCGTCGCACCACCCTTTTGACCGAAGCACGGACCGAGGCTCGGCTCGCGCAGGCAGATCATCGTCCGCCGGCCTAGCGCGTTCAAGGCATCGCCGAGGCCGATCGTCGTGGTGGTCTTGCCCTCGCCGGCCGGCGTCGGGCTGATGCCGGTGACGAGCACGAGCGCGCCGTCCCGCCGGTCCTGCACCGAACGAATGAAGTCGAAGCCGATCTTTGCCTTGTAGCGGCCGTAGGGTTCAAGCGCCGCCTCGGCAACGCCGGCGCGCGCGGCGATTTCGCCGATGGGGCGCAGTTGCGTCGCCCGGGCTATCTCGAGATCGCTTGCCAAACCCGTCCCCCCGCTTTGCGCCGCTCAGCCGACCGCCAGGCCCGTTCGGTCACGGACACCGAGTTCGGTCAGCGCCGCATCCATGGCGTCGACCGCGCGCGCCATGTCGTCCGGCGTCACGGCTCCGATGCAACCAACCCGGAAGCTAGGCTGCGAAGTGCTGTAGAAATTGCTGATGAGCACGCCCCGCGCCTTCAGCGCGTCCACAAAGCGTTGGAGATCCCAGGCCGGGTCGGCCGGCGCATGGACGTTCATGACCACGGGTCCCTGCGCAGCGGCCGGAAGATAGGGTGTGAGCCCGATCCGGAGAACGCCTTCGTAGAGCGCGCGCAGATTGGCTTGATAGCGCGCGAGGCGAGCCGGCTGCCCGCCCTCGGCGTCGTACAGATCGAGCGCCACCGCGAAGGCGGCCAGCACCTGCGCCGGCGGCGTGAAGCGGAAGCTCCCCCAGCCGTTGCGCATGGCGTGCTCGTAGATGTCGGCGAGGTCGAACGACCAGCTCCCGGCGACGCCCGGCACGAGCCGGTCGATCCGCGCGACGGCGAAGGCCACCCCGGCGACGCCTTCGAGGCACTTGTTGGCCGTGAACACGACCGCCTCGATCTCGGGGCGGCTGCCAAGCTCGAGCGGCATCGCGCCGAACGCGGACACGGCGTCCAGTATGACCCGTCGGCCGGCCCGCCCCGCGACCGCGGCCAGCGCCGGCGCGTCGTGCACGACACCGGAGCCCGTCTCGCTGTAGACCAGCCCGACATGACTGATCGCGGGATCGGCGGCGAGTGCGGAGCCGAGCGCCTCCGGGTCGGCCCGCTCGCCGAAACCGACCGGCATGGCGACGACGTCGCGTCCGGTTTCGCGGGCGAGGCGGATGAAGCGGTCGGCGTAGGCGCCGGTCGCCGGCACGAGCAACCGCCCGCCGACGGGCACGAAGCCCCGGACGGAGGCTTCGATCGCGAAATGGCCGCAGCCTTGCAGCGGCAGGACTGCGTGCGTGCCGGGCGAGGCGCCCGCGATCGGCAGCAAGCGTTCGCGGATCGAGGCGCAGACCGCGCGGAAATCGTTGTCCCAAGGTGCCAGGTCCTGGGCCAGGGCCGCGCGGACTTCGGGGCGCGTCGTGACGGGGCCGGGGATGAGAAGCAGCATCGCGCGCACTTGACACGGACAGCGCGCGAAATCCAGGCCGACGACGAGCAGCGTGATGGATCGGCGCCGAAGAGGTTTGCTACTATCGGTATATGTCGATACCCGTGCTGCCCAATTGGCTGCCTTGGTGGGGCCCCATCCTGGTTCTGGTGCCCGTCCTGCTCTGGGCGCTGGCCTTCCTCTTCATGCCGTTCGCGGTGTTCGGCGTGAAGGGCAGGCTGGAAGCGATCGAGGCGCGGCTGGACGAGATCCAGGGCGAGATACGCAGCCTTGTTCTGCGAATGCCGGAACCGGTGCACCATGCGCATTATGACGAGGCGATCTACTCTCCCCCTGGGGCCGGCGCCTCCGTACGGCCGCGCGGCGAGGCGGTGATCACGCGGCCGCCCATCCCGCCCGCGCCGCACTACCCGGACGACGATTATCGGACCGACGATCTGCGGGCGCCACGCCGACCGGACCCGGCGCGCACGCCCCGGACCGGTCGCCAAGACCCGAGGGCCGAACCGAGGCTTGACTGGCCGCGCTGATCGGCGCCCTCGCTTGCCCGCGTAAGCCCGCGCGTGCTTGATGCGCAGGCACACTCCGAGGAGAGCGGGTCATGCGCGTCAGTGTTGTGCAGATGAGCCCCGGTCATGACAAGGCCGACAACATCGCGCAGGCTGGCCGGCTGATCGAGCAGGCAGTCGCGGCCGACCGGCCCGACATCGTCAGCCTGCCCGAGGTCTGGACGTGCCTCGGCGGCAATCGCGCGGCCAAGTTCGACCAAGCGGAAACGCTGCCGGCCCGCGGTTCCAACGAGCCGGGCGGGCCGGCCTACGAGTTCCTCCGCGGCATCGCGCGGAACGAGCGCATCCACGTCCACGGCGGTTCGCTCGGTGAGCGGGGCGAGGACAAGCTGTTCAACACCACGGTGGTATTCAATCCGGACGGCGCCGAGATCGCGCGGTATCGCAAGATCCACCTGTTCGACATCGTGACACCGGAGGGCAAGGGCTACCGCGAAAGCTCCACCTATGGCGCGGGCGACGCCGTCGTCACGTACGAGGCGGACGGCGTGAAGGTGGGTTGCGCGATCTGCTACGATTTGCGTTTCCCGGAGCTGTTCCTCGCGCTGCGCCGGGCCGGGGCCGAGCTGATTTTCCTGCCCTCCGCCTTCACCGTTCCTACCGGCAGGGATCATTGGGACGTGCTGATCCGCGCCCGTGCGATCGAATCCCAGTGCTGGATGGCGGCACCCGCGACCTGGGGCAAGCACATGGATGGGGCCGGCGAGGCCCGCCTCACCTACGGCCACTCGCTTGTCGCGGACCCGTGGGGACACGTCGTCGCCAAGGTCTCGGACGGGACCGGCTGGGCCACCGCGCGGATCGATCAGGCGGTGACTGCCCGCGTGCGGCGGGACATGCCGGTGCTGGAGCACCGGCGGCTCGCTTGAGCCCGCGCCTGCCCGAAATCGGCATGGCCGGACTCGATCCGCGGCAGCTCGAACCCGGCCGGATCGCCTTCGTCTGCGCGCCCACCGCGCTCGCCGGCGAGTGCCGGGCGCGGCTCGTTGCGCGCTACGGCGAATGCCCGATCGACGGCGCAGGCTGCGTCGTGGCGCTGGGCGGCGACGGGTTCATGCTTGAGACCCTGCATACTGTGCTCGGACGGCCGGTGCCGGTCTACGGCATGAATTGCGGCTCGGTCGGCTTTCTCATGAACAATTTCGATGAAGACAGGCTGGCCGAACGGCTGGCCAACGCTCAGGCGGCGGTGCTCCACCCCTTGCGGATGGAGGTGGAAACGATCAGCGGCACGATCGAAGAGGCCCTCGCGCTCAACGAAGTCAGCCTGCTCCGGCAGTTGCGGCAGGCGGCGAAGATCCGCATCACTATCGACGGCCGAGTGCGATTGGCCGAGCTGATCTGCGACGGCATCCTGGTCTCCACGCCGGCCGGGTCCAGCGCCTATAATTTGTCGGCGCACGGCCCCATCGTGCCGCTCTCGGCCAACCTGCTCCCCCTCACGCCGATCAGCGCCTTCCGTCCACGGCGTTGGCGCGGCGCGCTGCTGCCGAGCACGGCCGAGGTGCTGTTCGAGGTGCTGGAAACCGAGAAGCGCCCCGTCGCCGCCGTGGCCGACTTCACCGAGGTGCGAGACGTCATCTCGGTCGCCGTGATCGAGGACCGCTCGATCGAGGTCACTGTGCTGTTCGACCCCGACCAGGGACTGTCCGAGCGGATCATCGCCGAGCAGTTCACCGTCTGACATGCTGCCCACCGTCGTCATCGCCGGCCGTCCGAACGTCGGCAAGTCGACGCTGTTCAACCGGCTCGCCGGCCGGCGGTCCGCCCTGGTGTCCGACATCTCGGGCGTCACGCGCGACCGCAAGGAAGCCGAGGCCACCTTGCGCGGGCGGGCGGTGCGCCTGGTCGACACCGCAGGGCTGGAGGAGGCGGCGCCCGAAACGCTGCCCGGCCGGATGCGAGCCTCCTCGGCGGCCGCGGTGACCGGCGCCGATCTCGTGCTGTTCGTGATCGACGCGCGGGCCGGCATCACCACGGCCGACGAGCATTTCGCCCAGTGGCTCCGTCGTCAGGGGCGTCCCGTGCTGCTGGTCGCCAACAAGGCGGAAGGACGGTCCGGCAACGCTTCCGTGCTGGACGCGTACTCGCTCGGGCTCGGCGAGCCGCTCGCGGTCTCGGCCGAACACGGCGAGGGGATCGCCGACCTGATGTTCGAGGTGGCGGACCGGCTGCCGCCCGAGCCGGGCGAGACAGAGGCGGACGGGATCGACCGGCCGTTGAAGCTGGCCGTCGTGGGGCGGCCGAATGCGGGCAAGAGCACGCTGGTCAACCGGCTGTTCGGCGCCGAGCGGATGATCACCGGCCCGGAGCCCGGCCTGACGCGCGATGCCGTCGCGGTACGGATCGCCGACGAGACAGGCGAGATCGAGTTGGTGGACACCGCCGGGCTGCGCCGTCGCGCGCGGATCGAGGCCGCGCTCGAGAAGATGTCGGTGAGTGCGGCGATCGAGGCGCTGAAGATGGCCGAGGTCGTGGTGCTGGCCGTGGACGCCACCGAGGGCCTGCACGACCAGGACCTGCAGATCGCCAAGCTCGTCGAGCGCGAGGGCCGGGCCTGCGTGGTGGCGCTCAACAAGTGGGACGCGGTGGCCGACCGGAGTGCGGCGCGGCGGGCGGTAACCGATCGGCTGCAAACAAGCCTCGCGCAGATGAAGGGCATCGAGGTGGTCGCTTGCTCCGCCCTGACCGGCGCCGGGCTCGATCGGCTGCTACCCGCCGTACGTCGCGCACACACCGTGTGGAACACGCGCGTGCCGACCGGCGAGCTGAACCGCTGGTTCGAGAGTGCGCTGGAACGCCACCCGCCGCCGCTTGTGGACGGCCGCCGCCTCAAGCTGCGCTACATCACGCAGGCGAAGGCGCGGCCGCCCACCTTCGTCGCGTTCGGCACAAGGGCCGAGCAGATGCCGGAGGACTACCGGCGCTACCTGACGAACGGCCTGCGGGAGACGTTCAGCCTTCCCGGAACCCCGATCAGGTTGCAGCTACGCGGCACCCGGAACCCCTACGTGGACGACTAGCTCGGGCGGCCAGGTGTTGCCGCGAGCTGCATGGTCCATTACGGCTTGCTCTCACGCTGGCGGCATAGGAGCTCGGCAAGGCGGGCATGAAACCGAAGCGTCGCGCGGTTCCCCTGCTTCTTGCCCTGGCGGGCGCCAATGCGCTCGCCTGGACCTGGGCCTGGACCGGATTCTCCGGTCGGCCGACGCTGCTCGGCACGGCGCTGCTGGCCTGGGTTTTCGGGTTACGCCACGCCGTGGATGCCGACCACATCGCCGCGATCGACAATGTCGTGCGCAAGCTGATGCAGGCGGGGCAGCGTCCTCTCTCGGCCGGATTGTGGTTCTCGCTCGGCCATTCCACCGTCGTGATCCTTGCCTCGATCGCGGTCGCCACCGCCGCCGCGGCGTTCCAGGGCAGCCTTGAGGACGCAAAGGGCGTTGGCGGCGTCATCGGCACGTCGGTTTCGGCGGTGTTCCTGCTCACCATCGCAATGGTCAACCTAGTCATCCTGCGCGATGTCTGGCGTCGATTCCGCCTTGCTCGACGGGGGCTGCCCGTCGGCGACGACGATTTGTTCGTGAGCGGCGGCGTCCTTGCCCGGCTGTTCCGCCCCCTGGTGCGAACCATCTCGCAGAGCTGGCAGATGTACCCGCTCGGCTTCCTGTTCGGCCTCGGCTTCGACACGGCGACCGAGATCGGCCTGCTCGGCATCTCGGCCGCCCAGGCGGCGCAGGGCCTGTCGCCCTGGCAGACCTTGATTTTCCCGGCGCTGTTCACCGCCGGCATGGCCCTAGTGGACACCGCGGACAGCGTATTGATGGTGGGTGCCTATGGTTGGGCCTTCCTCCACCCGCTCCGTAAGCTTTGGTACAATCTGACCATCACCGCCGCCTCCGTGATCGTGGCAGTGCTGATCGGCGGCGTCGAGGCGCTCGGCTTGATCGGCGACAAGCTCGGCCTCCAGGGCGGCGTTTGGGATGTCGTGTCCAACTTGAACGGCGACCTCGGCGATTTCGGCTTCGTGGTGATCGCCATCTTCGCGCTGTGCTGGGCCGCTTCGGCGGTGATCTATCGCTGGAAGCGCTTCGACGAGCAGCCCGCCGAACCCTGAATCACTCCCCGGCCATTTCGATCGCCTCCTCGGACCCCGCCCGCCGCGTGGCACCCCACAGCTTGCGCGTGGCCTGGAACCGGGAGAGGAGGAACTCGCCAGACAGGACCGGGGCATACTCGGCCGCGTCGTCGGTCACTCCGAGCTGTCGCGGATCGACCAAGGTGCGGAAATCCGGGTTGCAGAACAGCGGCATGGAGAATCGCGCGGCGTCCTTGCAGTGGATGACCCGGTGCACCGTCGCCTTGAACCGGCCATTGGTCCAGCGCTTCATCAGCTCGCCCACGTTGATGACGAAGCTTCCGGGCACGGGCGGCGCGGCCAGCCATTCGCCGTCGGCGCCCATCACCTCCAGCCCGCCGCTGTCGTCCTGCCACAGGATCGTCACGATGCCATGGTCGGTGTGCGCGCCCGACCCCGTTTCACCCCCGCCCACGCGGACGGCCTCGGTCACGCCGAAATAGTGATTGATCACCATGTCCGCCACCGGCTTGTGGAAGTGCTGCGTGAAGAACGCCTCCTCCTGGCCGAGATAGAGCGCGAAGCCCTCCAGGATCTTCATGCCGACTTGGAGGCATCCCGTGTAGTAGTCCAACAGCGCCTCGCGAAACCCCGGGAGCTCGGGCCATTGGTTAGGCGCATACAGCGGGGTACCGGCGAGGACCTCGGGATCGTCTGCCGCTATCGGGAAGCCGAGGTCGAAGCTGTCGCGCGCGAACACCTTGCCGCTCTTGTGGACCGTGTCGCCCATCTCGCGGAAGCCGCGGTTGTTGCGGTCGCACTTGACGCGCAGCTTCTCGGCCATCGGCAGGTCGAAGAACTCGGCCGATTTGTCGCGGGCGGCCTCGATCACCGCCACGGGGACGTGGTGGTTGACGGCGTAGAAGAAGCCGACGTCGTGGCACGCGGCGCCGATGGCGGCGGCAACCTGCGCGCGGGCGGCCGGGTCGGACGAGTAGAGGCCGGAGACGGCGATCTGCGGGATGGATGGGCTGGCCATGATTACTTCCTTTCGTGGGCGTGTCAGCGTTTGGGGGCCGCCGTCCGCCAGTCGAGGCGGCGGCCGACGGCGTGCACGAGGACGTAGATGCCGAACGACAGCACGGTGGCGATCAGCGCGACGGCGTAGACCTGGTCCCCGCGATACGTCTGCAGCGCGCGGTTGATGACGTAGCCGAGGCCGGTGGACGAGATCATCCACTCCGCCGAGATGGCCACGATGACGGAACCGCTGCCGGTAATCTCCTGGGCGGCGACGATGTGCGGCACCGCGAAGCGCAGGCGCACGTGCCAGAATGTCTGCAGCCAGCTGGCGTTGAGGATACGCATCCGGTCGAGCAGCACCGGGTCTGCCGCCCGCAGGCCCTGGGCCGTGTTCACCAGCACCGGGAAGAACCCGGCGAGCGCCACGATCGCCACCTTGGAGCCGACCGTGTCGCCGAACGCCAGCGCCAGCACGGTCACCAGCGCCACATAGGGCACGTTGCGCAGCGTGATCGCGGCCGGCATCAGCAGGTTGCGGGTGAATGGCAGCGTGTCGAACAGCACCGCCAAGCCGATGCCCGCGATGTTGGCGGCGAGGAAGCCGAGGCTCGCCACCTCCAGCGTCGCCAGCAGATGGACGGCGATGAACGCGCGGTCCTGCACCAGTGTTTCCAGCACGCGCTCCGGCCGCGGGATCACGAACGCGGGCAGGCCGGAGAACGCGATAGCGAGATACCAAAGCCCCAAGATCGAAATGATCGGGGTGACGAGCCGGGTCGCGGAACCGAGCGCCCGGCGGAGCCGCTGCCTGCGTCGCGTACGGCGGGCGGCCCCCGCCGCGTCGCCTGGCACCCCGTCGCGCAGGGCGGCTTGCGCCGCGGGCATGGCGGTCTCAGGCATGCGCGCCGCGCTGGAACAGCAGATCGCGGACACGCGAAGCGACGGCGGCGAACCGAAGGTCGCCGCGGAAGCTGGGGTCCCGCGGCCGGGGCACGGACACCGGAACCACGTCGAGCACCCGTCCCGGCCCGGGCGAGAAAACGACCAGGCGGTCGGCCAGCATCACCGCCTCGTCGATATGGTGCGTGACAAACAGCACGGTTTTCGGACGGTGCGCCAGCTCGCGGTCGAACCAGCCCGCCAGCTCCTCGCGCTTCAGCTCGTCGAGCGCCGAGAACGGTTCATCCATCAGCAGGACGACCGGATCGTGGGCAATGGCGCTGGCGATGTTGACGCGTTGCAGCATGCCTCCCGAGAGCTCGCGGGCGCGCTTGTCCCGATGGCCCGCCAAGCCGAACTCGTCCAGCACCTGTTCGGGCCCGAAGCCGGCCCGGCGGGCGATACGCTGGGTAAACCGCACGTCCTCCGCCGCGGTCTTCCACGGCAGCACGGCCGGCCGTTGCGACACCAGGCCCAGCTTGCGGGCGCGCCGGGCGTCGGCCGCGCTGTCCGACCCGATGCGAACCTCGCCGGTGCTGCACGACTCCAGGTCCGCGACGATGCGCAGCAACGTCGTCTTGCCGCAGCCCGAGGGGCCGACCAAGGCCACGAACTCTCCCGCCGCGATGTCGAGGTTGATCGGGCGAAGCGCGACCGTATCGGCGAATTGCCGCGACACCGCCCGGATGGAGATGGGCGCCGCCCTCATCGGCCGGCCGGCGCCGGGACGAACTGGTCGGTCATCACGTCTCCTGCCGGCACCACCGACGAGATCTGCCCGGCGTCGTGCATGAACCGCGCCATCTGATCCCACGTGGCCGGGTTCATCCACAGCAGGCCGTGCGCGCGGGTGTCGGCACTGGTGAACAGCGGGTTCTGCGTGCGCCATCGCCAGGTGAGCTTGTTGGCGTCCTCGATCTCGTTGGGGAAAGCCGCGACGATCTGCACCGCCTCGGCCGGGTGGTCGAGGATGTACTGCATCCCGCGGCTGACCGCGCGGACGTAGCGGCGCACGAGCTCCGGGTTCTGCTTGATCACGGCGCCCGTGGTGAAGATAACGTCGCTGTAGGCAGGAAAGCCCCATTGGGCGTAGCGCAGCGCCTTCCAAGTCTTGCCCTTGAGGTTGGGCGGGGCGTCCGGCTTCGCGGCTTCCTGCTCGATCTGGTAGGCCTGGTTGATGACCCAGCCGCCGAAGTAGTCAACCCGGCCGACCATCAGCGGCTCGGCGTTGGCTTGGACGGTAACGATCTTGATCTTGCCTTCGTCAAGGCCGTTCTTGCGCGCCAGGGCAGAGACGAAGAACTCCGACCCCGCTTGCACGCCGACCGTCTTGCCTTCCAGGTCATGCGGCGTGGGGTCGGGATCGCCGGGATTGGCGATCCGCAGATAGGCGCTCGGTGTTTCCTGATACAGCGCGGCGACGGCCACGACGTCCACGGGGTCGCGCGCCGTCCGGGCCGACAGCACGTAGAGGCCGGAGGTAGCGATGCCGAACTGCGCCTGCCCGACCGCGACAATGGGGATGGGGTTCTTGCCCGGGCCGCCGTCGATGATGCGATGTGTCACGCCCTCCTCGGCAAAGAACCCCTTGGCCTCAGCTACGAGGATCGGCGCGAACTCGCCGTTGCGGACCCAGCCGAGTTGCGTCGCCGCCGCCATGGGCGCGCCCGGTTTGTCCCCTTGTGCCCGCGCAGCAAGCGATCCGCCCAAGAGCAAGGCAGCCGTCACCAGGACGGCCAGCAGCGCGCGCCTGTGTTGTCTCACTCGCTCTCCGATCGTGGCCCGTCCGACCAAGTGCAACCAGCACGCCGCGTGCCAGACCAGGCCGGCGCTAGTCGCCGTGCGTGTGGATCGTGTGGTGGATGAAGGCGAGCTTCTCGATCGCCGGCGGAGACAGGATGAAGGGGTAGAGGTCAGGCGCGCCGAGACAGCGATTGACGCTATTCATCGCGAAACTGAGCGGCAGCCAGGCATTCACGATGCGCGGAAAGTTTCCCGGCTCGTGCGGGTCGAAGTCGATGTCCGCCGCCAACTCATGCCGGGTATCGACGCGCGGATTGACGCTCATGCCGAATGCGCCCGCCATCTCCAGCGCATCGATGATGTGCAGGTAGTGCGCCCACGTCTCGGCGAAGTCCTCCCACGGATGGCAGGACGCGTAACTGCTGACGAAATGCTCCTGCCAATCCGGCGGGGTGCCCTGGGAATAGTGTCTCTGCAGGCCCGTGTTGTAATCCTGGCGGTCGTCGCCGAACACCGCACGGCAGGCCTCAAGCCGTCCCGCGTCGCGGACCAGGATATCCCAGAAATGGTGGCCAACCTCGTGGCGGAAATGGCCGAGCAGCGTGCGGTAGGGCTCGCCCATCTGCACGCGCCGCCTCTCCCGCTCGACATCATCCGCTTCGGTGAGAGCAACCACTATGACGCCGTTGTCGTGCCCCGTCATCACCTTGGGACCCCACATCGTATCGGCGAGGAAATCGAACACCAGGCCGTGCTCGGGATCGTCCAGCCGGTTCTTGAGCGGCAGGCCGAGCCGTAGCAACGTGTAGAACAGCTGGTGTTTGGCCAGTTCCAGCTTGCGCCAGGGCGGGATGTTCGCCGCCACCGTCAGGTCGGGAACCGTCCGGTTATGTCGGCACGCGGTGCAATATCGCGCGGAAGACTCGGCCGGGACGAGCCAATTGCACACGTCGTATTGCGCGTTGGCGCAGAAGCGATAGATTACGTCGTTGCGGGCAAATGGGCGCCACGCTTCGCCGTCCGGTTTGAGGGCGGACAGGAGCACGTCGGGCGGGAGATAGCCGAGGCGGGATGCGCAGCGCTCGCACCGCACGTTCTCGAAGTACAGCAGCTGCCCGCAGTTCTGGCATTGGAACAGCCTCATCGAAGCCGTCAGCAGCGATGCGGCTGCAGCGTGAACTCGGACATCGCGCCGTTCATCACGAATTCGCCGAAATCCATCTGCAAGTCGTCGGCAACGCCGTTCTCCCAATACTTCATTCCGACCTGGTAATCGGGTGTCTGCGCGTTCTTGTCACGATCAAAGAACGAAATGCGGACGCGCGCGCTGTTGAGGCTGGACAGTCCTGGCCATTTCGTCTCGGCCGGCGGCTGCCACTTCAGCACCGTGACGAAACTATCCTGCGCGCCGGACTCGACGGTGCCGTCGAAGAGCGGGAGGTTGAGGAACTTCTTGCCGGTTCGCGCCCCCGCGAGGATCGCCTCCGTGTGGGCCATCGGGAACAACGTTCCGACCGGAAGCGGCTTGGTATCCTCTGCGGGAGTCGTGTAGTGGGCCTCGCCTGAACCGCCCGACGTTTCGAGCTTGGCATCGCCGTCGGTCTCGCTCGTCACGGCGCTGTCGGTCGTCTGCTTCATGTGGAAACGGAAGGAAAGCCCGTCCTTCGCCTCCCAAGTGGCGTAGTCGGAGACCATCTGGATGTCTTGACCGTCGTGGTTCGTGACGGTCATTTCCAGCCGCTGCCGCACGGCCCAGCCGTCGCATGCATCGACAACCTCGTATCCCATCGTCCCGCTGGCCGCGACGATGTCGCCGGCGCGACCCGGGTTCATGGTGAGCTTGTAGAGCGCCCGGTGCGCCGCGAGGTCGGCCGCATGGGACGTGCCCGCGAGAAGCAGGCAGAAGGCAGCCGCGGCGGCGGGGAAGCGCATGGGGCGTCTCCGGGTGACAATCGGTTCAACATAGGCATGACAGCGCACAGTGCCAGGAACCCGCGGCGGCGGCGACGCATTTGCGTCCCGGCGATGCCCTTGCTCGTTCACCTTTCGGCTAAAACGCCGAAACTTGCGCGAAAAGGCGGTGCCTGCTCACCCCTTCGGCTTGGGCGGCGACTCGACGCGGAGGGAAAGCTCGCGGAGCCGCTCGGGCGCGACCGGGGCTGGCGCGCCCATCATCAGGTCCTCGCCCTGCTGGTTGAGCGGGAACAGGATGACCTCGCGAATGTTGGGCTCATCGGCCAGCAGCATGACGATGCGGTCGATGCCGGGGGCCGAGCCGCCGTGCGGCGGAGCACCGTAGCGGAACGCGTTCAGCATGCCACCGAACCGCGCTTCGACCTCCTCGGCGCCGTAGCCGGCGATCGCGAAGGCACGCAGCATGATGTCCGGGCGATGATTGCGGATCGCGCCCGAGGACAGCTCCACGCCGTTGCAAACGATGTCGTATTGAAACGCCTTGATGGTGAGCGGGTCCCGGGTTTCAAGCGCGTGCATCCCGCCCTGCGGCATGCTGAACGGGTTGTGGCTGAAGTCGATCTGCCCGGTTTCCTCGTTCAGCTCGTACATCGGAAAGTCGGTGATCCAGCAGAAGCGGAACGCGTCCTTCTCGATCAGTTCGAGTTCCTGGCCGAGCCGCGTGCGCACCAGCCCCGCGATCTTCGGTGCATCGTCCTTCTTGCCGGCGGCGAAGAACACCGCGTCCCCGGGCCGCAAGCCGCAAGCCGCGCGGATCGCCTCCGCGCGCTCGGGCTCGAGATTGCGTGCGATCGGCCCTTTCGGCCCATCCGGGTCAAAGATGATGTAGCCGAGACCGCCCGCCCCCTCGCCGCGCGCCCACTCGTTGAGCTTGTCGAAGAAACTGCGCGGCTGCCCGGCGCATTCGGGGGCGGCGATCGCCCGCACCACGCCGCCTGACGCGGCAATGCGGGCGAACAACCCGAAACCCGATCCGGCGAAGTGTTCGGTGACGTCGGTGATTTCCACCGCGTTGCGCAGATCGGGCTTGTCGGTGCCGTATTTCAGCATCGCGGTCTCGTAGGGGATCCGCACGAATGGCGGCTCGGTCACCGCCCGCCCGCCCGCGAACTGTTGGAACACGCCGGCGATGACCGGCTCAATCGTATTAAACACGTCCTCCTGCGTGACGTAGCTCATCTCGAAGTCGAGCTGGTAGAACTCGCCCGGAGAGCGATCGGCGCGGGACGCCTCGTCGCGGAAGCAGGGGGCGATCTGGAAGTAACGGTCGAACCCCGCCACCATGAGCAGCTGCTTGAACTGCTGCGGCGCCTGCGGGAGCGCGTAGAACTTGCCGGGATGCAGCCGGGCCGGAACCAGGAAGTCGCGCGCGCCCTCGGGGCTCGAAGCGGTCAGGATCGGGGTCTGAAACTCGGTAAATCCGCGCTCGATCATGCGGCGCCGGATGGAGGCGATCACCTGCGCGCGCAGCACGATGTTGCGATGCAGCTTCTCCCGCCGCAGGTCCAGGAAGCGATACCGGAGCCGGATGTCCTCGGGAAATCGCTCGTCGCCCGCCACCTGCATCGGCAGCACCTCGGCCGCCGACTGCACCGTGAGTTCGTCCACCCGAAGCTCGATCTCGCCGGTGGGCAGGCGGGGATTGACAGTGCCGGGCTCGCGCCGGACGACCTCCCCGGTCACGGTGACGACGCTTTCGACCCGGATCGCGTCGGCTTGGGCGAAGGCGGGGCTGCCGGCGGCGAACACGCACTGGGTCAGCCCGTAATGGTCCCGCAGATCGACGAACAGCAGACCGCCATGATCGCGCTTGCTGTGAACCCAACCCGACATGCGAGCGGTCCGGCCGGCGTCGGTCGCGCGCAGGGCGTCACAGGTATGGGTGCGGTAGGCGTGCATCGCGGAGCCTTGGCTGACAGGCGGCGGAGACAAGCCTCCCGGGTTCGGGGAAGTCAAGCATGGGCGCTGCTCGCGCTCGCCCTGCTCGGACTCAGCCAGGCTCTCGCAGGGGCAGGATAAATGTCGCCGCCGCCAGTCCGAGCACACCGCCGATTACGGTCTCCCAGGCGCGCGCAAGCAGCAGCGGCAACGAACCTTCTCCCGCAGCCGCCAGCGTCACCACGAGCGCAAAGGCGTACGCACCGCAGGCGACGTCGTAGCGGTCGGGCAACGCCACCGCGTAGACGATCATCGCCGCCGCCGCCGCCGCCCATACCAGCGCTGGCAGTTCGGGCGCGAAGGGCAGGCAGGCAAGCCCGAGCGGGACGCCGACGGCAGTGCCGGCGATGCGGCGAAGTACCCGCGAGACCGTCGCCGACGCGGTCGCCGCGATGACGTAGGTGCAGGCGGTGATCGCCCAGGCGGATTGGTCAAGGCTGATCGCCTCGTTCACCAGGACGATAAGCAGGGCCGCGACGGCGGCCTGCACGCCCATCCGCAGTTCCGGCCGATGCAGGCCCATCCCGGCCGGCTCGATAGATGCCAATGGCGACGGCACCGTCGGATGTTCGGCAGGGCCGCTCAGCAGGCGAGGGACGATCGCCGCCACAGCCGCGATCACGCCTGCCACAGCCACCGTCGGAAGGTCCACGACCGTCGCCCGGAAGCCGAATGCCAGCAATTGTCCGATGAACACCTGAGATCCGATACCTGCCCCCAGCAAGCCGTAGCGGCGTAGGTAACCGACCAGGAAAGCGCCGATGACGAGCGCGAGCTCCGGGCCGGCGCGCCCGGCGGTCGTCAACGGGCCGCCGAGCGCGATCATACTGACGGCTCCGACAACGCCCGCGAGTACCAGAACCGCCAGGTCGCGGGCCGATTCGAATCGGGTGGTGCGCGCCTCGGAGACGCTGGCCCAAAGCGCAAGTCCGGCCGCGAAGCTGCCGAGCGAGGCCCGCCCGGCAAGCCCGAGTGCCACGCCCTGCGCGCTTCCCATCAGTGCCGCCAGCGCGTAGGCGGTCACGAGTCGGAGACCCTTGACCCGGCGCTGGCAGCCCGGGTCGACCCGCTCCAGCCACGCGATGAGTCCGTGCAGGCCGGTCACGGCGCGGCGGCGGCGGCCGTCCAGATCGGCTCCTTCAATTTCGCCAGGAACATGGCGTGTGCGAGCAGTTCGGCCTCGCTCGGCACGATCAAGCGTGGCGTGCGCGGGCCAGCATGCGTGTAGGCGGCGATCGGCCGGCCGCTCTCCGCCGCCTCCAGCAGTGATAGACCGCGCTGCCGCCCGCCGGTCAGCTCGACATACACCTCGGCCAACAGCTTGCAGTCGAGCAGGGCGTTGTGCGCGGTCCGCGCCGAGAGATCGACGGCGAAGCGACGGCAAAGGGCATCCAGGCTGTTCGGCAAGCCGGGGAAACGGGATTTGGCAAGCACCAACGTGCAGACCATTCGCGACGGGTCGAGTCGCGGGCGGGACAGGACGGCAAGTTCGGCGTCCAGGAAGGCGAAGTCGAACGGCGCGTTGTGCGCGACCAGCGGGTCGGCGGCGAAGAAATCCAGCAGCTCGTCGACCACGTCCGCGAACCGCGGCTTGCCGCGCAGATGCGGCAACGTGAACCCGTGGATGCGGGTCGCGTCCTCGGGCACGTCGCGCTCCGGGTCGATCAACCGGTGGAACTGTCGTCCGGTCGGAAGATCGTTGACCAGCTCGAGCGCCGCAACCTCGATGATGCGGTGCCCCTGCGCCGGGTCGAGGCCGGTGGTCTCGGTGTCGAACAGGATCGAGCGCGTCATGCCCGCAAATCCCGGATCAGCCGGCGCAGCGCGCGTTGCGCGTGGTGCCGCGAGAGGCCGGTGCGAATCACCACGTCGGCCCGGCGGCGCTTCTCGCGGTCCGGCATCTGGCGGGCCAGCACGGCGGCGATGTCGGCGTCGTTCATCCTGCGCCGCAGCCGCACGCGCTGGATCTGCACGGCGCGCGGCGCCGAGACGACCACGACGCGGTCCACCCGCTTATCCCCGCCGGTCTCCAACAGCAGCGGGATGTCGAGCACCACCAAAGGCCGCCCGGCCCGGCGGGCGCGGCCGAGGAAGGCGCGCTCTTCCCGGCGAACCATCGGATGAATGATCCGCTCGAGATCGCGAAGCTGGTCCGGGCGGCCCAGTACCGCCTGACGCAATCGCGCCCGATCCACGTATGGGCCGCGCTTCCCCTTCCCCACGGCTTCGGGGAAGCGCGCGGCGGTCGCCCGGACGGCTCGGCCGCCCGGGGCTTGCAGCCGATGCACGGCCGCATCGGCGTCGAACACGGGGATGCCGGCGCGGCGGAACGCGGCCGCCGCGGTGGACTTTCCCATCCCGATGCCGCCCGTGAGGCCGATGACCTTCATTCTCCAAGCAGATCGGCCGCGACGAACCGACGCAGGTCCTCGTCAACGACCGGCACGATCCCGAACCAGGCGGCAAAGCCCGGGACCGCTTGATGCAGCAGCATCCCGAGCCCGTCGACGGCACGCAATCCACGGGCTCGCGCGGCTTTCAACAGCGGCGTCTCAAGCGGCACATACACGATGTCGGCGACCGACAGCCCGTCTGGCGCCCGCTCCAGGTCCAACGAGAGGGTCGCATTCGAGCCCATGCCGAGCGGCGTCGTGTTGACCACCAACGCCTGATCGCCGAGCGCATCGTCGCGATCCGGCCAATCGAGGACGGCAAGGCCGGGCAGGTCCGCGGCAAGGGCTTCGGCGCGGGGGCGCGTGCGGCCGCAAACAGTGACGCGGGCGCCCGCGTCGAGCAAAGCCGCGGCAATGGCGCGCGCGGAACCGCCGGCGCCCAGGATCAGAGCCGGCCCTCCCGGTTCCACGCCCTGGGCACGCAGGTTCGCCACGAACCCGTGCCCATCGGTGTTGCTCCCGTGCACACGTCCACCCCGAAACACCAGAGTGTTGACCGCGCCGGCGCGGGCGGCGGACGGGTCGACCGCATCGCAGACGGCCAACGCCGCCAGCTTGTGCGGGATCGTCACGTTAGCGCCGGCGAAACCCGCTGCCATGAGGCCGCGCACCGCGGCCGTGAAATCCTCCGGTCGGACCGGCAGCGGCACATAGCCTCCGTCGATGCCATGCCGCTCGAGCCAGTACCCATGCAGCCGGGGTGAGCGGGAGTGCGCGACCGGCCAGCCGAGGATGCCGGCAAGGATGGCTTGTCCAGTCAGAATCGCCATACGGCCAGAAAGCACGGGCCGCCGCTTCGGGGCAACACCCGCCGAACGATGCCAAAGCACGCCGATGTTGTCATCGAAACGAGATAGTCGACTGTCGGGCCGCCATTCAGCTTGCCTCGCTTCGAGCGGGGAAGCCGCATGTCCGATACCACGATCAGCACGCACGCGCTGCCGACGCGAGAGGCGCCGCCGCCCCGGCCGAACCTCGACGCCGGTGGCAGCTTCGCAGGCGCGCTCGTCATCGTCGCCCTGATCCTGATCGGCCTCGGCGTCACCTTGCGCGGCCTCATCACCGATATCGCCTCCAGCGGCGCTCCCCCGGTCGCGACCGGGGCGTTCGTTATGCTCGGGCTCGCATTGCTGATCGCCCTTGCCTTCGAGTTCGTCAACGGCTTCCACGATACCGCGAACGCGGTCGCAACGGTCATCTACACGCACAGCCTCGCGCCACAGATCGCCGTCGTCTGGTCCGGCGTGTTCAATTTCCTCGGCGTCCTCACGTCGTCCGGCGCGGTTGCCTTCGCCATCGTGAGCCTGCTGCCGGTCGAGCTGATCCTGCAGGTCGGGCAAGGCGCCGGGTTCGCGATGATCTTCGCCTTGCTGATCGCGGCGATCATCTGGAATCTCGGAACCTGGGCGCTCGGGTTGCCGGCCAGCTCCTCGCACACGCTGATCGGCTCCATCATCGGCGTCGGCGTCGCCAACGAGTTGATGGCGAAGGCGGGTTCCGGCGTCTCCGGCGTGGATTGGTCGCAAGCGATGGGCGTGTTCCGCGCCCTGCTGTTCAGCCCGCTCGTCGGCTTCGTCTGTTCCGCCCTCGTCTACGTCGCCATGAGGGCCGTCATTCGCAGCAACGCGCTCTACACCGCGCCGACCACCAGGGACCCGCCGCCGCTCTGGATACGGGGGCTGCTCGTGCTCACCTGCACGGCCGTCTCCTTCGCGCACGGATCGAACGACGGCCAGAAGGGCATGGGGCTGATCATGCTGATCCTGATCGGCGCCGTGCCGACCGCCTACGCGCTCAACCGCGCGGTGCCGGACAGCCACGTGCCGGCCTTCATCGCGGCGACGCAGCAGGTGCAGCAGGTATTCGAGGCTCGCGCCGGCGGGAACACGGTGCCGACCGGGCCGGCCCGCGAGCAAATCACCGACGCCCTCAAGCTGCGCAAGGTGGACAGCCCGGTCGTCTACGCCTCGCTCGCAACCCTCGCCGGAGACATCGGCGAGCAGGTGAAAGGCTACGGCTCGCTCAGCCATGTTCCGGCAGCGGCGGTGGAGAACATCCGCAACGAGATGTTCGTGGTCGACGAGGCGATCCGGGACTTGCAGAAGCAGAAGGTGGCATTCACGCCGCCGGAGGCGTCCGCGATCAAGGCTTACAAGGCGGCGCTCGACGACAGCACCAAGTTCATCCCGACCTGGGTGAAGGTCGCGGTCGCCGTGGCGCTGGGCCTCGGCACGATGGTCGGATGGAAGCGGATCGTGGTCACGGTCGGCGAGAAGATCGGCAAGACGCACATGACCTACGGCCAGGGCGCGTCCGCCGAACTCGTGGCCGCCGCGACGATCGCGGCCGCCGACATGTACGGCCTTCCGGTCTCGACCACCCACGTACTCTCGAGCGGCATCGCGGGCACGATGGCGGCAAGCGGCGCCGGGCTGCAGTGGAGCACGGTCCGCAGCATCGCGCTCGCCTGGATCCTCACACTGCCGGCGGCGATCATCCTCTCCGGAAGCCTGTATTTCTTCCTACGCTCCGTCATGTAGCGCCAGTCTGGCCCCTCCCGTTCGATGGGGAACCGGGTAGAATGCGCCTATGAAACGCGCACTCGTCCCGCTCGTGCTTCTCGCGATGACCGCCTCGGCGCTGTCCGCTGATCCCACGCGGATCGGCACGGTCGACACCACGTTCAGGGTGCTCGGCCGCAACGACCGCATCCTGGTCGAGCGATACGACGACCCGCGCGTGCCGGGTGTCTCCTGTTACGTGTCCCGCGCGGAGACCGGCGGTGTGAAAGGCTCTCTTGGCCTGGCCACGGACCCCAACCGGTTCTCGATCGCCTGCCGGGCGACCGGCCCGGTCAGCGTGCCCGACAAGTTGCCCGACGACGAGGTGGTGTTCGGCGCGTCCGCCAGTCCCTTCTTCAAGGAAATCCGCGTCTCCCGCCTGTTCGACGGACAGAAGCGCGTGCTCGTCTATGTCGTGTGGTCGACCGTAACGCTGAGCACCGGCGGCAGCGCGTTCAACAGCGTGACCGCGGTGCCGCTGGACGCGCACTAGGCGCTGCGAGAGGCTGCTTCGGTTCGACGGGAGATCACGGTATGCCGGAGCTTACCTTGGAGAAGGCGCAAGCCATCGTCACGGCGGCGCTGCGCCATGCGCGGGAGGCAAAGTTCAAGCCCATGGCGGTCGCGGTGCTCGACGCGCGCGGCGCCCTCAAGGCGTTCGGAGCGGAGGACGGCACGAGCCTCAAACGCCCCGAGATCGCTCAAGGCAAGGCGCACGGCGCTTTATCGCTGGGTCAGGGCTCGCGCGGCCTCGCCAAGGCCGCGACCGAACGACCGCACTTCATCGCCGCCGTCACTCATGCGGTGGGCGGCTCGCTGATCCCGGTGCCGGGCGGTGTGCTCATTCGTCCCAGTTCGGACGGTCCCGTGATCGGCGCCGTCGGCGTGACGGGCGATACGTCCGATAACGACGAGGCAGCAGGGCTTGCAGGCATCAAGGCGGCCGGATTGATCGGCGACGCCGGATAGGTGATCCAGCTCACAGCGAGGGATTGGTTTCGGGCGTAACGCGGCGGGGCCCAGGGCCGGGAACGCCGCATGTCCAACATCATCCTGCTGTTCGCGTGCCTCATCCTGGGGGTGGTGCTCAGGCATTCGGGACGCCTGCCCGACTCGGCGCCCGCTGCATTCAACGGCTTCATCCTGCACGTGGCGTTGCCCGCGCTGATCTTGTTGCAGATCCACGCCGTCCGGCTGGACCCGTCTCTGCTGTTCCCGATCGCAATGCCGTGGCTGCTGTTTCTCATCGGTGGCGGCTTCTTCTGGCTCCTCGGCCGGGTGCTGCGCTTCAGCCGCGAGACAACGGGCGCCCTGATGATCGCCGGCGGCCTCGCCAACACGTCGTTCGTCGGGCTGCCGATGATCGAGGCGTTCTACGGGCGCGGCGACATGGCGATCGGCATCGTCGTCGACCAGCTCGGCACCTACCTCGTCCTCAGCACGGTCGGCATCGCGGTGATCTCGTTCTACGCGGGCGGCGCGGCTCGGCCGGGCGGCGTCCTGCGGCGCGTGGTGACGTTTCCGCCGCTGATCGCGCTGGTTGTCGCCGTCGCTTGCCTCCAACTGGATTATCCACCCTGGCTGACCGACGTGCTGCGACGGCTTGGCGAGACACTGGCCCCGCTTGCGCTGGTGTCGGTTGGCCTGCAGTTGCGGCTCGGCGACCTGCAAGGCAACCGGAGGGCGCTCGCCGGAGGACTGGCGTTCAAGCTGGCCATTGGGCCGCTGGCCGTGCTGGCGATCTACGTGGGGCTGCTGCACGCCCACGGTGAGGCGATCCGGGTCACGCTGTTCGAGTCGGCCATGGGGCCGCAGATCGGCGGCGCGATCGTTGCCAGCCAAAGCGGACTGAACCCGCCGCTGATCTCGTTACTCGTCGCGATCGGGATTACGCTCTCGTTCGCGACCTTGCCAGTATGGTGGTACGTGCTGCAAGCCGTCTGAGCGGGCAGCTCAGGGCCTCGCCGGCCGGCGGACCTCGAAGCGGTACGGCGTGAGCCCGGTCGAGTTGGGATCGAGCGCCAGGCGGTGCTCGAGTGGCGGGAAGGCCCGGCTGCGGCAGTCCACCCGGTCGCACAAGCGGCACGACAGGCCGATGCCGACGCGGGCGCGGTCGAGATCGATGCCGTCGGCGTAGGTCAGCTCGCCGGCATGGGCGAGCGCGCAGCCCATCGCGACGACGTGCACGGGCTTGGGCTCGCCCCAATGCGCCGCCGGGCGGGTGACGGTGCGGGCAAAGCACAGGAACGCGGCGCCGTCGGGCAGCTCGGCCACCTGCACCTGGACGCTGCCCGGCGTGGCGAAGGCCGCGTGCACCACCCAGCGCGGACAGGAGCCGCCGAAACGGGCGAACGGGAAGCCGGCGGCGGAGAAACGCTTGGACACGTTGCCGGCCGGATCGACGCGAAGGAAGAAGCACGGCACGCCGCGGGCACCCGGCCGCTGCATCGATGACAGCCGATGGCAGGCCTGCTCGAACGAGACGCCGAACCGGGCGGAGACCGCCTCCATGTCGTGGCGCAACTCCTGCGCGGCCTGCAGGAACGGGTCGTACGGCATGACCAGCGCGCTGGCGACGTAGTTCAGCAGGCCGACCCGGATCAGCGACGCGGCCTCGGCACTGCTCGGTGGAGCGCTCGCCAGCTCCGCCTCCAGCACGTCGCGCGTTTCCAGGAGCGCGAGCTGGAACGCCATTTGGAAGCCGCGGCTTTCCCGAGGCAACATCTCGGACAAAACCAGCGCGCGGCTTGCCGGATCGTAGCGGCGCAGCGCGCCCTCGAGTGGCCCGACCGTGACCGTCAGGCCGTGGCGCCCGCGCAGTCGCTCCGCGATCGCGTGGTTCCGCTCGGCAGGGGAGGCCGCCATCTCGTCGGCGATCGCCGCAGCGGCCTCCTCCAGCGCCGGGAAGAAGTTGGCGTGTTCGTTGAAGAAATCGCGCCCCTCCTCGTTCGGCAGCAGGATGCGTCGGCCGGACGGCAGCGCGATGCCGCCGGCATCCTCCCGCGCCACGCGCCAGGCACGATACAGCGCCAGGATCGCCCGCGCCGCGTTGGGGGCGGACCCGGCCAGATAGCCGACCTCACCGTCCGGCACGTCGTCCGCGCCGAGCAGCGGATCGGCGAACACCTCCCGCAGATTGACCTCCAGCTGCCGCTCCTCGCTGCCGGACAGTTCTGCAAGCTCCACGCGCAGGGTCTCGGCGAGCTTGATGAGCAGTGAGGCCGTCACCGACCGCTGGTCGTGCTCGATCAGGTTCAGATAGCTCGCGGAAATGCCCAGGCGCGTCGCAAGGGCCTGCTGGGACAATTCCCGCTCCCCGCGCAACCGCCGAACCGTCCGGCCGATCAGTGTTCTCGACATGGTTTACACGATTTACGATTTCGGGCCCGTGTCTGTGCATTCAGCGACCAGATTGCACAGGAGATGAGCAAATAAGGGGTGACGTTCGCAGCCGCAATGTCAATTTATTGACGACCGCTTCACCACGGAGAGTGCCCGATGCGTCCCGATCTTCGTCCCGCTTTCGCCCCAGATGGCCTTGCCGGCGGGATGTCCGTGGCCCCGGATCGCTTCGAGGGCATTCGCCGCGACTACACCGATGCCGATGTCACGCGCCTCGCGGGCTCCTTCCATGTGCGGCACACGCTCGCCGAGATGGGAGCCAACCGCCTTTGGCACCTCCTGAAGACTGAGCCTTACGTCAACACGCTCGGCGCGCTCACCGGTAACCAGGCGGTGCAGCAGGTCAAGGCCGGACTGCAGGCGATCTATCTTTCGGGCTGGCAGGTGGCGGGCGACGCCAACACCGCCGGCCAGATGTATCCTGACCAGTCGCTCTACCCGGTGGACAGCGTTCCCAACGTGGTGCGCAGGATCAACAACGCGCTGCGCCGTTGCGACCAGATCGCGGTGCAGGAGGGCGGCTCGGACCACACCTACTGGATGGCGCCGATCGTCGCCGACGCCGAGGCCGGCTTCGGCGGCGCGCTCAATGCCTACGAACTGATGCGGGCGATGATCGAGGCCGGTGCCGCGGGCGTGCATTTCGAGGATCAGCTCGCCAGCGAGAAGAAATGCGGCCATCTCGGCGGCAAAGTGCTGGTGCCGATCAGCCATCATATCCGCACCCTGAACGCGGCCCGGCTCGCGGCCGATGTCGAGGGCGTGCCGACCGTGCTGCTATGCCGCACCGACAGCCACTCGGCGCAGCTGCTGACCGCCGACGTGGATGAGCGCGATCGCGCGTTCATCGGCAACGACCGGACTCCGGAAGGTTTCTTCCGCATCACGCCGGGCAAGGGCGTCGAGTACGCGATCGCCCGCAGCCTGGCCTACGCGCCGTACGCCGACCTGCTGTGGTGGGAGACAAGCGAGCCCAATCTCGAGGAAGCCGAGCAGTTCGCCGACGCGCTGCACCGCGAGTTCCCGGGCAAGATGCTCGCCTACAATTGCTCGCCGTCGTTCAACTGGCAGAAGAAGTTGTCGCCGGTGAAGATCGCCGAGTTCCAGCGCGCGATCGGGTCGATGGGTTACAAGTTCCAGTTCGTCACGTTGGCCGGGTTCCACAGCCTGAATTTGTCCATGTTCAATCTGGCGCGCGGCTACAAGGAGCGCGGCATGGCTGCGTATTCCGAACTGCAGCAAGCCGAGTTCGCCGCCGAGGCGGAGGGCTACACCGCGACCCGGCACCAACGAGAGGTGGGCGTCGGCTACTTCGACGCGGTTGCGACGGCAGTGTCGGGCGGCCAGTCCTCCACCACCGCGATGCACGGCAGCACCGAGGCGGATCAGTTCCATGAAGGCCACGGCGCCGCTCCGGCGATGCCGGCGGCGGCCGAGTAACAACGAGAACAGGGGATAAGCCATGAGCGACGACAATTTCGACGACGGCCTGGTCCACGGCCATCACTGGGCAACCGAGAAGCCCGCCACCGTGACACTGCCGCATGCGACGGCGATCACGCAGATGGACGAGTACGACGACGGCCTGGTGCACAGCCACGACTGGGCGAGCACCGGAAACTAGCCAAGCACGCGACCGGCCGCGGGATCATCTCGGCGACCGGTCTCCCCAGTCAAAGTGTCTACTCGGAACGGCTTGCGCCGAGGGCCGTTTCGAGCCGTTCCCAGTGTCCGTCCTGTCCCGCAAGGCCGAACCGCAGGCGGTGGCCTGCGCCCGAGAAGCGACGGACTAGGATTCCGGCCCGGCCTAGCGCCTCAAACACGTCCAACGCTCGCCGCGTCTCGGCAAGGCGAAACAAGCTCGTGCCGCCCACGATGCGAAGCCCGGCGCTAGTCAGCATCGAGTCGAGCCGCCGGACATCATGTTCCAGCCGCGCGGCGGCCGCCTCCAGCCATGTGGGAGACGCGAAGGCCTGCCGAGCGATCGCAATCGCCGGCCCGCTGACTGCCCAGGGCCCCAGGGCCGATCGCAGCTCTTCGGCCAAGGCTGGGGAGGCCAGGGCAAAGCCAAGCCGCAAACCCGCGAGCCCGTAGGCCTTGCCGAAAGAACGCAGCGCGATCACGCCATCGAACGGCAGGTATTGTCCGACGCTCGCTGCCGGCCCGGCAAAATCGGCAAAGGCCTCGTCTACCACCAGCAGCCCTCCCCCTGCTGCAAGTCGGCCGGCAAGCGGAAGGAGGTCGCCGGGAGGGATGAGCCGACCGTCGGGGTTATTGGGGTTGCACAGAATCGCGCCGGGCGCGGAGCCGAGGTCCGACAACCGGGATACCTCGAAAACCTGACTTCCCGCCGCGGACCAGCAGGCGGCGTGCTCGGCATAGGTCGGGCCGAGGACGGCGGCGCGCGCGAGCGGTCGCAGTCGTGGGAGCAGGTTAATCAGGATTTGGGTGCCGGGCGCCGCCACGACCATGGCCGGGTCGCCGACGCCATAGGCGTGCGCCGCGGCCTCGCGCAGAGCCTGATCGTCCTCAGGTTCCGGGAGCCGGGCGAACGCTGCGAGCGGCGGCGGCTGGAACGGAAAAGGGACAGGGTTGATCCCTGTCGAAAGATCGACGAACGGCTCCGGCGCCCCCGGAAAGCGTCGACGTGCCTCGGCCAACCGCCCGCCGTGGTGAAGTGCGTCTGCCAACCCCGTCTCCGCCGTGATACCGCCGACCCGATGCGGACCTTACCTCTCTGGATCGCGTACGCCGGGTTCTACACTCTACTGACCGCTGCGGCGCTGCTGGCGGAGGCCGCGACCGGCTACCCAGACCGGTTGTTCCGCGCGATCAAGCATCCAGTGGTCTGGATCGGCCGGCTGATCGCCCGGCTCGACCGCGCGCTGAACGACGACGGGCAGTCCGACAGGCGGCGGCGGTTGGCCGGCGTGGCGGCGTTGCTGATCCTGTGCGCGGCGAGCGGCGGCCCGGCCGCGCTCGTTCAGACGGCGCTGCTCCGCGCGTTGCCGTTGTGGGCCGCCGCGCCGCTGCTGGGATTGCTTGCAAGCACGCTGCTCGCCCAGCGCAGTCTGCACCGGTTCGTCGCCGCCGTCGGCGACGGACTGCGCCGCGACGGGCTGGCCGGCGGCCGCCGCGCCGTGGCGCACATCGTTGGTCGAAATCCCCAAAGCCTCGACGAGCCGGCGGTGCTGCGGGCGGCGATCGAGAGCCTGGCCGAGAACTTCTCCGACGGCGTGGTCGCGCCCGCCTTGTGGTGCTGCGCCTTCGGCCTGCCGGGCATCGTGCTCTTTAAGGCGATCAACACGGCAGACAGCATGATCGGGCACCGCACACCCCGCCACGAGGCGTTCGGTTGGGCGGCCGCGCGGCTGGACGACATCGTCAACCTGCCCGCCTCCCGCCTTGCCGCGCTCTGGTTGATCGCGGCAACCGCCCTCCAGCGGGACCGCAGGCCGGGGACGGCGATCCGCGCGGTGGTGCGAGACGCCAGGCGGCATCGCTCACCGAATGCCGGCTGGCCGGAAGCGGCGATGGCGGGCGCCCTCGGGCTGCGGCTCGCCGGGCCGCGCGTGTATGGTGAGACGCGAGTCGACGATGCCTGGATGGGTGACGGACGCTCGGCCGCCGTACCCGCCGACCTGGATCGCGCGCTCGCGCTCTACCGCACGGCTTGCGCGCTCCAGATCGCAGTCTTGGCGGGGTTGGCACTCTTCATCGCGCGAGGCTGAGCAGGCGCTCGATGTCGATATGCGCTTCGAGATGGGCCGCAAGCCGGTCGAGCACGACTTCGACCTCGGCCTCGTGCCGCCGCGACGACGGCTGGCCGCCGAGCCGCCGCAGCCAGGACGCACGCTGGGCGTCGTCGCCGAACAAGCCGTGGACGTAGGTGCCCGCGACCAGCCCGTCCGGCGAGCAGGCCCCTTCGGCGCGGCCATCCGCGCGGAGCAGGGGCGATGCCGTGTCCGGGCCGCTGGTGTGGCCCATGTGCATCTCGTAGCCGCGAAACGGGATGTCGTCGGCGATGCTATGGCCCGCGATCTCCCGCAAGCGCTTTTCCCTGGTCAGCACCGTGCGGACGCGCAGCAGGCCGAGACCGGGAACGGCGCACGCCGCACCTTCGATGCCGTCGGGGTCGGCCACCTCCTGCCCGAGCATCTGATAGCCGCCGCACAAGCCTAAGACCCGGCCGCCACGGCGGTGATGCGCGAGAATGTCGATGTCCCAGCCTTCCGCACGCAAGAAGGTCAGGTCGGCGATCGTCGCCTTGGAGCCGGGCAGCACGACAAGGTCGCACGGCGCGGGCAGCGGCGAGCCGGGCGGCACCATCATGAGGTCCACATCCGGCTCGGCCGCGAGCGGGTCGAGATCGTCGAAATTGGCGATCATGGGCATCACAGGCACCGCGATGCGGACGGGGGCGCCGGGACGGCGGGCAAAGGAGACCAGCTCCGCAGCATCCTCGGCCGGCAGGAGACGCGCGTCGGGAAAGAACGGGACCAGGCCGAGTGCCGGCCATCCGGTGCGCTCGGCGATCGTCGTCATCCCGGCGGCGAACAGAGTCGGGTCGCCGCGCATCCGGTTGACGATGAAGCCCCGCACCATCACCGCATCCTCGGGATCGATCACCGCGCGGGTTCCGACCAGGCTTGCGATCACCCCCCCACGGTCAATGTCGCCCACCACCACGACCGGCGTGCCGGTGGCGCGCGCGAAGCCCATGTTGGCGATGTCGCCCGCGCGGAGGTTGACCTCGGAGGCGCTCCCCGCACCCTCGACGAGCACGATTTCCGCCTCGGCGCGAAGTTTGGCGAAGCTATCGAGCACATGCGGCAGCAGCGACCGCTTCATCGCCTGATACGCGCCGGCGCGCGCCGTCGCGACCACGCGTCCCCGGACGACGATCTGCGAGCCGGTCTCGCTTTGCGGTTTCAGCAGCACCGGGTTCATGTGCACGGACGGCGGCACGCCGGCGGCGCGGGCCTGCAAGGCCTGGGCGCGGCCGATCTCGCCGCCGTCGGGCGTGACAGCCGCGTTGTTGGACATGTTTTGCGGCTTGAACGGCCGCACCCGCAGGCCGCGACGAAGGCAAGCGCGGGCGAGGCCGGCGACTAGCAGCGACTTGCCGACGCTGGAGCCGGTGCCTTGCAGCATGATCGCCCGCGTCAAAACTCGATGCCTTCCTGCGCCTTCACGCCGGCCGCGAAATGATGCTTCACGAGGGTCATCTCGGTCACCAGGTCGGCGGCCTCGACCAGCGCCGGTCGCGCGTTGCGGCCGGTGACGACGACGTGCAGCGTCGGCGGGCGCGCCTGCAACGCCTGGACGATCTCGGCTTCGGGCAGGTAGTCGTAGCGCAGCGCGATGTTGAGCTCGTCCAGCACCAGCAAGCCCAGGTCCGGCTGGTGCATCAGCGTGACCGCCGTGTCCCAGGCCCGGCGCGCGGCGGCGATGTCGCGGGCGCGATCCTGCGTTTCCCAGGTGAACCCCTCGCCCATGGTGTGCCACTCGACCAGATCGTCGAACCGCTGCAGGGCGGCCCGCTCGCCGGTCGACCAGGCGCCCTTGATGAACTGCACCACGGCGCAGGGACGTCCGCGCCCGACCATGCGGAGCAGCAAGCCGAATGCCGCCGTGGTCTTGCCCTTGCCGGGGCCGGTATGGACCATCAGCAGGCCCTTCTCGATGGTCTTGCCGGCCACCTCCGCGTCCTGCACCGCCTTGCGCTTGGCCATTTTGGCGGCGTGACGGGCCTGTTCGTCGGTCATGCGGGAGCTTTCACGGTGAGGGGCAGGCCGGCGACCATCAGGATAACGGTGTCGGCGCGCGCGGCGACGCGCTGATGCAGCCGCCCGGCTTCGTCGCGGAAGGCGCGGGCGAGCGCGTGCTCGGGCACGATGCCGAGCCCGACTTCGTTGGATACGAGCACGGTCGGCGCCGCCCGCTCATCCAGCGCCGCGTCGAGCGCCGCCTGCGCGACCGCGCGATCGTGCCCGCCGAGCATGAGATTGGTCAGCCACAGGGTCAGGCAGTCCACCAGGACGGGCGCATCGCCCGCCTGGCGCAGCGCGCCGGGCAGGTCGAGCGGGGCCTCGACCGTGCGCCAGCCGCTCTCGCGGCGCGCGCGGTGGGCGGCGATGCGGGCGCGCATCTCGTCGTCGAACGCCTGGGCCGTCGCGACATACGCCCAGGGCGGCGGCAGGCGCCGGAGCAGCGACTCGGCATGGGCGCTCTTGCCCGAGCGGGCACCTCCCAGAATGAAGGTTAGCGGCGGCATTTGCTCATGGGACCCGGAGCGGACATACTCACGTTACGATGGTGCTTCCGCAGGGAAGATGAAAAGGGAATGCGGTGAGGGGTTCGCCCCGATGCCGCAGCTGCCCCCGCAACTGTGAGCGGTGAGGCGCCTGTCGCACGCCACTGGGTCTCGGCCCGGGAAGGCAGACAGGAGCCGCTTGTCCTCCATCTTGGGGACCGTATCCGCGAGCCAGGAGACCTGCCATCGCTGGCTTGAACGCGACGTCGGGCGGGGTGCCTCGGCGGCGGCGATGCCCGTAGCGGGGCATCGACCTTCGGAGCGGCGCTCCGCGGGCGATCGACGGCACCTCGCGACGACGCGCGCGACCGGAGATTGCCGATGGCTGACCCGACGACCGAGACGCTCCTCCTGCACGTCTGCACGACCTGTCGCGCCGGCCGCCCGCTTGCCGAGGGCGAGATCCCGCCCGGGCAACATATGTTCGATGCTGTCGCCGGCCTGCTCGATAGTGCGCCCTCCGTGCGGCTGCTCGGCGTGAAGTGCCTGTCGAGCTGCGATCACGGCTGCGCAGCCGCGATCTCCGCGCCGGGCAAGTGGAGCTACCTGCTGGGTCGGCTGGACACGTCGCTTGCGGCCGACCTGCTTGCCTATGCCGAGACTTACGCCCGCTCCGCCACCGGGACGGTGCTGCCCTCGAAACGGCCGGCCTCGCTGGCGAGGATGGTCCTCGGGCGGCTGCCGGACCTCACGGAGATGGCGGCGTGAGCGCCAAGATCCCGGCAACCGTCATCACCGGCTTCCTCGGCGCGGGCAAGACCACCCTGCTGCGCCACGTGATCGAGAACGCCGGCGGCCGGCGGCTGGCCGTCATCGTCAACGAATTCGGCTCGGTCGGTATCGACTCCGAATTGCTGCGCGGCTGCGGCATCCCGGCGTGCGAGGAGGCCGACATCGTCGAACTGGCGAACGGCTGCCTATGCTGCACCGTCGCCGACGAGTTCCTGCCGGCGATGGAGGCGCTGCTCGACCGTGCGGAGCCGCCGGAGCACATCGTCATCGAGACGTCCGGGCTCGCCCTGCCGAAACCGCTGTTGAAGGCGTTCGGCTGGCCGAGCGTCCGCTCGCGCGTGACCGTCGACGGCGTCATCACGGTGGTGGACGGCCCGGCGGTCGCGGCGGGCCGCTTCGCCGACGACCCGGTGGCGGTTGCCCGCCAGCGCGCGGCCGATCCCCAGCTGGAGCACGACAATCCGCTGGCCGAAGTTTATGAGGACCAGCTGCAATCGGCCGATCTGGTGGTGCTGAACAAGTCCGATTTGCTCGACGACAGGACGCTCGCCCGATTGCGCGCCGAGATCGGCGGCGCGTTGCCGCGCGCGGTGCGGATGGTCGCGGCACGCGAGGGCCGGGTCGATCCGGCCGTCTTGCTCGGCCTGCGCGCGGCAGCCGAGGACGACCTCGCCGCCCGGCCCTCGCACCACGACGCCGAGGACGGCGAGCACGAGCATGACGATTTCGAAAGCTTCGTAGTTCCGCTGCCGGAGACCGAGGCGCCCGAGGCGCTGGTCGCTCGCTTGCGCGCACTGGCGGAGGAGCATCGCGTGCTACGCATCAAGGGGTTCGCGGCGGTGCGGGGAAAACCGATGCGCCTCGCGATCCAGGGCGTCGGCAGCCGTTTCCGCCATCAGTTCGACCGCGCATGGCGGGAGGACGAGACGCGCGCCGGGCAGGTGGTGGTGATCGGCGAAAGTGGCCTCGATCGCGCGGCGATCCGCGCGGCGGTCGCGGACTAGGCCATGGTTCACACTGCTACAGGCGTCGTTGTCGCCGTGAGCCGGAGTGCCAAGCACAGCTTCAGCAAGCCGGGGCAGCCGGCCATCCGGCTTGTGACCGGGCTTGGCGTAGAGGGCGACGCGCACATGGGGGTGACGGTGAAGCACCGCTCGCGGGTCGCCGTCGACCCGACTCAGCCCAACCTGCGGCAGGTCCACCTGATCCACGAAGAGCTTCAGGAGGAGCTCCGCGCGGCGGGGTTCCGGATCGAGCCGGGCGTGATGGGTGAGAACGTCACCACGCGCGGCATCGACCTTTTGGGGCTCCCGCGCGGCGCGCGGCTGCGATTTGGGACGAATGCAACGATCGAGATCACCGGGTTACGAAACCCCTGCGCGCAGCTGAATCGCTATCAGGACGGGCTGATGCAGGCGGTGCTGGGGCGGGATGCACGGGGCGGCTTGGTGCTCCGGGCCGGGATCATGGGCGTGGTGCTGTCCGGCGGAGAGGTGCGCGCCGGCGATCCCATCGCGGTCGCGCTCCCGCCGGAGCCGCACCAGACGCTTGCGCGGGTCTGATCGATGCACCTGCTCGCGCGCGAGGTCCGGTCCCTCGACGAGGACGCCGCCGCCGTCGATCTCGGCCAGACCCCGGCCGACCTCGTGATGCTGTCGTTCTCCGACGCCGATCTCGGGGCGCTCGCGAGCGCATGGCAGGCGATGGACCCGCGACCGACGCTCCGGCTGGCAAGCTTGGCGCGGCTACGGCACCCGATGTCGGTCGACCTCTACCTCGAGCAGGTCGTCTCTCGCGCGCGCTGCGTCGTCGTGCGGCTGCTCGGCGGGCTCGACTACTGGCGTTACGGGGCGGACGAAGCGGCCGCGCTGTGCCGCTCGCAGGGGATCGCGCTGGCGCTGCTTCCCGGGGAGGGCATTGACGACGGGCGGCTGGCGGAGATGTCGACCGTGGAGCCCCAAGCGCTCGCGCGGCTGGACGCCTGCTTTCGTCACGGCGGCCCGGCCAATGCGCAACGATTGTTGGCGCTCGCCGATCAACTCGCGAAGGGTGTTGCCGACGAGGGCGGCGAGGCAGAGCCGGTCCCGCAATACGGCGTCCACGGGCTTGATCCCGAGGAGGACCGACCGCTTGCCGCCCTCGTGTTCTACCGCTCCCACCTCCTGTCGGGGGACACCGCGCCGGTGCCGGCGCTGCGTGAGGCGTTGCGCGCGCGCGGGATGGCGACCGGGGCGCTGTACGTCGCGAGCCTCAAAACACTACAGTGCGCCGAGTTCGCAGCCGAAACGCTGTGCTCCTGGCGTCCCGCCGTAGTGCTGAACGCAACCGGCTTCTCCGCGCGGCGCGACGAAGGTGGCTCGCCGCTGGACGCGGCCGGAGTACCGGTGCTGCAGGTAATCCTGGCCGCTTCGTCTCGCGAAACGTGGCTCGCTTCCTCGCGCGGCCTGTCGCAGGCCGACCTCGCCATGCAAGTCGTGCTGCCGGAGCTGGACGGGCGGCTCCTGACGGGCGCCGTCTCGTTCAAGGCGCAGGATGATCCGGTGCCGGGACTTGAATTCGCCCGGACGGTGCATCGGCCCGATTGCCAAGGTGTGGCGCTGGCCGCCGACCGCGCCGCCGGCTGGGCGCGGCTCGCCGGCACCCCGCGCGAGCGACGGCGGGTGGCCATCGTGCTGTCGGACTACCCCGGCGTCGGCGGACAGCGCGGCCACGCCGTCGGGCTGGACAGCTTCGCTAGTCTCGCCGCCATCCTGGGCGAGCTGGCTGGGGCGGGTTATGCGCTATCCAAGGTGCCCGATGCGGTCGCCCTGATCTCGACGCTCTGCGAGGGCGCCCCCGAACGGATGCTCGATGCCGGGAGCTATCGCCGGCTGTTCGCGATGCTCCCGCGAGCCGTGCAGGCGCGCATCACGGCGCGCTGGGGGGAGCCGCCCGAATCGAGCGACGGGTTCACCTTGCGCTTCCTGCGGCGCGGCAACGTGGTCGTCGCGCTGCAGCCCGATCGGGGGCACGCCTCGGACCGGCGCGCGACGTACCACGATCCCGATTTGCCGCCCTGCCACGCCTACGTCGCGTTCTACCTCTGCCTGCGTCACGCGCTGGAGATGGACGCGATGATCCACCTCGGCGCGCACGGCTCGCTGGAGTGGCTGCCGGGCAAGTCGGTCGCGCTGGCGCCGGATTGCCTGCCGCGTGCGCTGCTCGGCGGGTTGCCGGTGATCTATCCCTTCATCGTGAACAATCCCGGCGAGGCGGCCGCGGCGAAGCGCCGGCTCGGCGCGGTCACGATCGGCCACATGACGCCGCCGCTTGGCCAATCCGACCTGCACGGCGAGCCGGCGGCGCTGGAACGGCTGATCGACGAGTACGCCGCGGCCGACGGGCTGGACCGCCGCCGCACCGCGCTGCTGCGCGGGGAAATCCTGGAGCGCGCGGCGGCAACCGGATTGTTGGCCGAGAGCGGGGTTGCGCCCGGCACGCTGGACCATGACGCGCTGGCGCGGCTCGACGCCTATCTCTGCGACGTGAAGGACCTGCAGCTCCGGGATGGACTGCACGTCTACGGCGTGGCCGGCCCGGAGGCCTGCGCGGAGGCGGAGCGGCTAGCTTTGCTGGCCGCGCTGGACGGACGGTTCGTGCAGCCCGGGCCGGCGGGCGCGCCAACCCGGGGACGAGCCGACGTGCTGCCCACCGGGCGCAATCTCACCACGGTCGACCCGCGCGCCGTGCCGACCCGCTCGGCTCTCACGCTGGCCGAGAAGGCGGCTGCCGAGTTGCTCCGGCGGCACCGGCAGGATCACGGCCAGTGGCCGCGCACTCTGGTCATCGATTTGTGGGGCAGCACGACGATGCGGACCGGCGGGGAAGATTTCGCCCTCGCCCTGGTCCTCATGGGCGTGCGTCCCGTGTGGGACAGCGGTTCGGCCCGCGTGAGCGGGTTCGAGGTGCTGCCCATCGCATTGCTGGAACGGCCGCGCATCGACGTGACCTTACGCATGTCCGGCCTGTTCCGCGACGCGTTCGAGGCGCAGGTAACGCTGTTCGATGCGGTGGTCCGCGCGGTGGCCGCGCGCGACGAGGCGGCGGAGTGGAACCCGCTCGCGGCGGCGACGCGCGGCTTCACGGGGGCGGCGCTGCGCCGGGCGACAACCCGCATCTATGGGCCACCGGCCGGACGCTACGGCGCGGGGGCGGGTGCCGATGGAGGCGGCTGGCTGGCCGCCTCCGCCGGCGCGTATGGGCTGGGGCTGGACGGCAGGCTGGACGAGGCCGGGCTCGCCGCGCGCGTCTCGGATGCAGACGCCTTCGTCCATATGCAGGACCACGCCGAGATCGACCTGCTCGACAGCACGGAGCACGCCGCGCACGAGGGCGGCTTCGCGGCGACGGCGGGCCAACTGGGCGGCACGCCGGCGCTCTATCACCTCGACACCTCGCGCCCGGAAGCGCCGCGCTCGCGCACCGTGGCCGAGGAGGTGGCGCGCGTCGTGCGCGGGCGGGCCGCGAATCCGCGCTGGATTGCCGGGATGATGCGGCACGGTTATCGCGGCGCGGCGGAGATCGCCCGCAGCGTCGAGGCGCTGGCAAGCTTCGCGGCGAGTTTGCCCACGCGCTTCGACGCGCAGTTCGAATTGCTGTTCGACGCCACCCTGGGGACCGAAGCGGTCGATGCGTTCCTTGTGCGCGCCAATCCGGAGGCGAGGGCGGCGATGGCTGCCCGTTTCGCCGACGTGCAATTTCGCGGGCTGTGGCATCCACGGCGGAACTCGGCGGTGCCGCCGTGATCCGCGGCTGGTGCCCGACCCTGTATGAGCCGATGGAGACCGGCGACGGGCTGCTCGTGCGCGTGAAGCCGCCCGATGGCCGCCTAGGTAGCGACGCGACGCGTCGGCTCGCGGCATCGGCGCGCGCCCACGGAAACGGGATCATCGAGCTGACCGGACGCGGCAACTTGCAAGTGCGCGGCCTCGCGCCGGAGGGGGTGGCGCCGTTCGCCGCGGCAATGGTCGAGGCCGGGCTGGCGAGCGCCGATGCGGGTGCGGAACGCCGCCGTAACGTGCTCGTCTCGCCGCTTGCGGGGGACGATCCGGACGTTGCTGGTGAAACCATCGCGGTCGCGACGGCGGTGGAAGCGATGCTGGCGGACGACGATCTTGCGGGCTTGCCGGCGAAGTTCTGCATCGCGGTCGATGGCGGCGGGCTGCTGCCGCTTGCGTTCGGTGCCGATGTTGCGGTGCGGATGGGGCAAGACCCTCACCCCGACCCTCTCCCGGAGGGAGAGGGAGCAGAAAGCCCTCTCCCATCGGGAGAGGGTTGGGTGAGGGCCGGACTTTGCACGATCGTGCTCGCCGGAGCGTTAAAGGCGAGCTGTTCCTGTGACGAGATACTGCCGGTCCTACACCGACTTGCGTTCGGCACGGGAGGTCGGCGAATGCGCGATTGGTTGCGCGAGGACGGCGCGGCGCGTGTGTTCGGCAATGTCGGAGTCACGCCGAACCCTTCGGCGGAGCCGCGCTCGGTCGAGCCGGTCGGCTTTCACCAGTATTCGGGCACATCACACGGCGCGTTCGGGCTCGGATTGCCGTTCGGCCAAACCGACGCCGAGGCGTTGGCCGCGCTCACCGCAGTCGCCGAGCGGTTCAGCGACGGTTTCCTGCGCGTGAGTCCCTGGCGCGCGCTGCTGCTCGGATCGGTTCGCGCCCGCGATGTCCGGCATCTCGTTACGGCGGTGTCGGCGCTAGGCCTGATTGCCGATCCGCGCGACCCACGGCTGCGCGTGTTCGCGTGCATCGGCAGTCCCGGTTGTGCCAGAGGTTCCGTTCCCGCCCGGGCCGACGCCGCCCGGCTGGCCGCGACCGGCTTCGAGGGGACGCTGCACGTGTCGGGTTGCGCCAAGGGATGCGCTCACCCGAGTCCGGCGACCGTCACGATGGTCGGCGAGGCGGGGCGCTACCGTATTGTTCAAAACGACCGCGCGAGCGCCGCGTGAGCGCGCGCGACTACCTTCGCGACGGCACGGAGATCTATCGCCGCTCGTTCGCGACCATCCGCGCGGAAGCCGATCTCTCCCGGTTCGCACCTGACGAAGCCGCTGTCGCGGTGCGTGTCATCCATGCCTGCGGGATGGTGGAGATCGCGGACGCGCTGCGGTTCGCAACCGGATTCGTCGCCGCTGCTCGAGAGGCGCTTCTCGCGGGCAAGCCGATCCTGTGCGATTCCCGCATGGTGGCCCAGGGAATCACCCGCGCGCGGCTGCCCGCGGGCAACGAGATCGTCTGCACGCTGGACGCACCGGAAACCCCGCTCATCGCCGCGCGCACCGACAACACGCGCTCCGCGGCGGCGCTTGACCTGTGGGGCGCACGGCTCCAGGGCGCGGTCGTGGCGATCGGCAACGCGCCTACTGCACTGTTCCGGCTGCTCGAGCTGCTCGATGCCGGCGCACCGAGGCCCGCCGCCATCATAGGAATGCCGGTCGGCTTCGTCGGCGCGGCGGAGAGCAAGCAGGCGCTCGCAGCCGATGGACGGGTGCCGTTCCTCATCGTCGAGGGAAGGCGCGGCGGCAGCGCGATGGCCGTTGCCGCGATCAACGCGCTGGCAAGCGAGCGCGAGCGGTGACGGGCGTACTGCGTTGCGTCGGCATGGGACCGGGCGATCCCGAGTTGCTGACCTTGAAAGCCGCCCGCATCCTTTCTCTGGCACGCGTCGTGGCGTTCTTCGCCAAGCGCGGACGCCAGGGGCACGCACGGCGGATCGCCTCCGGGCATATCGCGCCGAATGCCGAGGAACTGCGGTTCGAGTATCCTTACACGACGGAGATCGCGGTCGACGATCCGCGGTACGAGCCGGCGTTGACGGCGTTCTACGAGGGTTCGGCGCGCCGGGTCGCCGACCGGCTGGATGCGGGCGAGGACGTGGCGCTGCTGTGCGAGGGCGACCCGTTCTTCTACGGCTCGGCGATGTACGTGTTCGACCGGCTCGCGCGCGCCTACCCGAGCGAGATCGTTCCAGGGGTCACCGGCATGAGCGGCTGCTGGGCCGAGGCGCGGCTGCCGATGACGCATGGCGACGACGTGCTGACGGTCCTGCCGGGCACGATGGACGAGGCGGGCCTGGCCGCGCGGCTGGCGGCGAGCGACGCCGCCGTGATCATGAAGGTCGGCCGCAACCTGCCGAAAATCCGCTCCGCGCTGAACACCGCCGGCCTCGCCGACCGCGCGGTCTACGTCGCGCGCGGCACCATGGCGGACAGCCGCGTGACAATGCTGAGCGGGCTCACGGACGAGGCGGCGCCGTATTTCTCGCTGGTGCTGGTCGCGGGTAGGCAGCGCGCGCGATGAGCGGGTGGCTCGCCATCGTCGGGCTCGGCCCCGGCGACCTGCGGATGCAGACCCCGCAGGCCGCGGCGGCGCTGGACGCCGCCAGCGATCTCGTCGGTTATGCAACGTATCTCGCTCGCGTGCCCGAGCGGGCGGGCCAGACCCGCCATCCGTCCGACAACCGCGAGGAACTGGATCGCGCGCGCCATGCGCTGCGGCTGGCGAGCGCGGGAAGCCGGGTGGCCGTCGTCTCGTCGGGCGATTCCGGCGTGTTCGCGATGTCGAGCGCGGTGTTCGAGGCGATCGAGGGCGGCGATCCCCGCTGGCGTGGGCTGGACATCGCGGTGGTGCCCGGCATCTCGGCGATGTTCGCCGCCGCCGCCCGCGTCGGCGCGCCGCTGGGGCATGATTTCTGCGCCATGTCGCTGTCGGACAATCTGAAGCCTTGGGACCTGGTGCTGCGTCGGCTGATCGCGGCGGCGGCGGCGGGGTTCGTGCTGGCGCTCTACAACGTTGCATCGCGCGCGCGACCTTGGCAGCTCGGGGCGGCGCTCGATGCACTGCGGCCGGTGCTGCCGGGATCGACGCCCGTGGTGTTCGCCACCGCCGTCAGCCGGGCCGACGAGCGGATCGAGATCACAACGCTTGCCGAGTCCGATCCGACGCGCACCGACATGCGCACCCTCGTGCTGATCGGCTCGCCGGCGACCCGGTTGATCGAGCGCCCGACTGCGCGGCCTTGGGTCTATTCGCCCAGGTCTGCTGCCCTATGACGCAGCCACGCCAGCGCCCCTGCCGCGTCGAGGACGGAGGGCACGGCCTCGGCGAGCGGGCGCGACACCATGATCACCGGAATGCCGAGCGCGCGCGCCCCCGTCAGCTTAGCGGAAGTCGCAGCACCTCCGGAATTCTTGGTCACCAGGAGCTCGATCCGCTCGGTCTGCAGCAGACGGCGTTCGCCCTCCTCCTCGAACGGGCCACGGGCCACTATGCACCGGGCGCGCGGCGGCAGGCGCGTGACGGGCTCGACGCTGCGGATCAAGTAGTCGTGCCAGGGAGCCGCGGCGAAGGCCGCGAGTTCCTGCTGTCCCACGGTCAGGAACACCCGACGCGGAACCGGCCCGAGCGCCGCGGCGGCGTTTTCCATGTCCGGCACGGCGGTCCAACAATCGCCGGCCTGTGGTTGCCAGGGCGGACGGACGATCGCAAGCAGGCGGACGCCGGCGAGAGCGGCGGCTTCGGCCGCGTGACGCGACATCTGCGCCGCGAACGGGTGCGTCGCGTCGACCAGCGCGTCGATCGCCTGGGCTCGCAGATGGTGCGCCAAGCCCTGTACGCCGCCGAACCCTCCGCTTCGGGTCGGGATCGGCAGCCGAGCTGGCGTGCGTGTGCGGCCGGCGTAGGACAGGGTCGCCTCGATCCGCGCATCCCCGGCGACGGCGCGCGCCAGCGCGGATGCTTCGGTGGTCCCGCCGAGGATCAGCACTCTCATGCGCGACAAGAAGCATGAGCGCGCCCTGGCTGACCATCGTCGGTATCGGCGAAGACGGCGTGCCCGGCCTGACTGCCACGGCGCAGGCCGCCGTCCGGGAGGCAGACCTGGTCGTCGGCGGGACGCGGCACCTGTCGCTCGCCGACGAACTGATCCAGGGGGAGCGGATGGCTTGGCCGCACCCGATCGAGGCGGCGTTCCCTGCCCTCTTGGCGCGTCGTTTCCGGCCGGTGGCGGTGCTAGGCTCGGGCGACCCTTACTGCTTCGGCATCGGCAGCGTGCTCGCGCGCCACGTCGCAGCAACCGAAACACGGTGCCTTCCAGCCCCGTCCGCATTCTCGCTTGCTTGCGGGCGGCTTGGCTGGGCGATGCAGGATTGCGCGACGATCTCGTTCTGCGGTCGCCCCCTCGCCGCCTTGGTGCCGCTGCTGTACCCCGGGGCGCGCATTCTTGCGCTCTCGAATGATGCGACGACCCCGCACGTCATCGCCGCCCTCTTGCGGTCGCGCGGGTTCGGGCCGTCTCGACTGCACGTGCTGGAAGCGCTCGGCGGGCCACGCGAGCGGATGCGCGTCGCTCCCGCCGCCGAGTTTGCACTTGAGGAGGTGCAGGCGCTGAACATGCTTGCGATCGAGGTCGCGGCGGGGCCGGACGCCTACGCCATTCCGCTTGCCTCCGGGCTGCCCGACGTCCGGTTCGAGCATGATGGGCAGATGACCAAGCAGGAAGTGCGCGCCATCACCCTTTCCGCCCTCGCCCCGCAGCGTGGCGAACTCCTCTGGGACATCGGCTGCGGGTCCGGCTCGATCGGGATCGAGTGGCTGCTCCGCCATCCTGCCAATCGGGTCGTTGCCGTCGAGGAGCGACCGGACCGCGCCGAGCGGGCCGTTCGCAACGCGACCGAACTTGGCGTACCGCATTTTGGGATTGTCGTCGGACGCGCGCCGGGTGTGTTGGCAAGCTTGGAGCGACCCGCCGCAATGTTCATCGGTGGCGGCGCGCACGAGGCGGGTGTGATCGACACCGCTTGGGCCGCCCTGCCCCGGAATGGGAGGCTGGTGGCCAACGCTGTCACCGTCGAGACCGAGGCCGCGCTGTTGGCGGCACGCACGCGACTGGGCGGCACGCTCACGCGCATCGGCATCGCACGGCTGGACAGCATCGGCGATTTGCATGGCTACCGGCCGGCAATGACGGTCACGCAATGGCTCGCGGTGAAGCCGTGATCGTCGCCGGATTGGGTTTCCGGAGAGACTGCCCCGCCCACGAAATCGTCGCACTGGTGCGAGAGGCGGAGGCGCAGGCCGGGTGCCGCGTGGGGGGGCTGGCGGCGCCCGCGTTCAAGCGGGACGAGACCGGGATTCGTGACGCCGCCGCACTGCTTGCACTTCCGCTCGCCTTTGTTAGCAATCACGCGTTGTCGGATGCGCAAGGACGCTGTGTAACGCGGTCGGCGGCCGTCATGCGCGCGTCGGGCCTCGCCTCGGTCGCCGAAGCGGCGGCGCTGGCCGCGTCGGGGGGGCCGTTGCTGCTGCCGCGCATCGCCGGGCCGCGCGCGACTTGCGCGGTCGCCGGCCGATGACCGTGCACTTCATCGGCGCCGGGCCTGGTGCGGCCGATCTCATCACTTTGCGCGGACGTGACCTGCTGGCACGCTGTCCGGTTTGCCTCTACGCCGGCTCCATCGTTCCTCGACACATGCTCGGCCATTGCACGACCGGCACGCGGCTGGTGGACACCTCACCTCTTTCTCTGGACGCGATCGAAGCGGAGTACGTGGAGGCGGATGCGGCGGGGCTTGATGTGGCACGGCTGCATTCGGGCGACCTGTCGATCTACAGCGCCGTCGCCGAGCAGCTGCGACGACTGGAGCGGCGCGGCATCGCCTGGACCTTGACGCCAGGCGTTCCAGCCTTCGCCGCGGCGGCCGCCGCCCTCGGACGCGAGCTGACGGTGCCCGAAGTCGCGCAAAGCGTGGTGCTGACGCGGATGCCCGGCCGAGCCTCGGCGATGCCGGCAGGCGAGACGCTGGCCGCGTTCGGCGCGACCGGGGCGACGCTCGCCATTCACCTCGCCGTCAATCGGCTCGGCACTATCGTGCAAACGCTGACTCCGTCCTACGGAGCAGACTGCCCCGTCGCGATCGTGGTGCGGGCGAGCTGGCCGGACGAGCGCATCCTACGCGGCACCCTCGGCGATATCGAAGAAAAGCTCGCCGCCGAACCGGCGGAGCGCACCGCCCTGATCCTGGTCGGCCGTGCTCTCCAGCCGGGCGGGTTTCGCGACAGCGCGCTCTACGACTCGTCCTATGTCCGCCGGTTCCGCCCATCGTGAACCGGCGCGAACCCTGCCCGGCCGACGAGCGCGCCCGTGCGATCGAACAGCACTACTTCGAGCGCCATGGCCGCACCCTCCAGCGCGGCGGAGGCGGTCCGCCAAGCGGACGCGGCCACCACGTCGCCGAGCGGAACCGCTTCGGCGGCGGCCAGCGTGAACGCTTCAGCCACCGTATTCGCCCCGGCAATGCGCCGCGAGAGCGCCGGATCGGTGACAAGGGCGGCCAGCGCCGGCAGGTCCGCCACTCCCCGCTTCGAATGCAGATCGAGGCGGCCCTGCGCCAGCTTGGTCATCTTGGCGACACCGCCGGCGACGGTGACGTACGGGACCGGGTGACGGCGCAGGTACTTGAGCATGCCGCCCACGTAGTCGCCCATTTCCAGCAGCGCGGTGTCCGGCAGTCCATGCAGGGCGCGCACCGCCGCTTCGGAGGTGCTTCCGGTGGACCCGGCGACGTGCGGCAGCCCGCTCGCCCGGGCGACGTCGATGCCGCGATGGATGGTGTCGATCCAGGCGGCGCAGGAATATGGCACGACGATGCCGGTGGTCCCCAGGATAGACAGACCGCCGACGATGCCGAGCCGCCCGTTCAAGGTGCGTGCCGCCAGCGCCTCGCCGCCGGGGACAGCGATCTCCACCACCGCATCTGCCGGGCCGCCTGCGATCTCGCCCAGCGCGGCGGCGATCATCCGGCGCGGCATCGGGTTGATGGCCGGCTCGCCCGGCGGGATCGGCAGGCCAGGGCGCGTCACGGTGCCGACGCCGGGGCCGGCGCGGAACGTGATCCCGCTCCCGGACGGGGCGAGGTCGACACGGACGCGGATCAGCGCGCCATGCGTGACATCAGGGTCGTCGCCGGCATCCTTGACCACGGCCGCCTCGGCGAACCCGGCCGCCAAGCGCGCTTCGGCGAGCGCGAAAGCCGGGCGATGGCCCCCGGGCAATGCAATCTCGACCGGATCAGGGAACACACCCGTCCGCAGCGCGGCGTAGGCGGCCTTCGCCGCCGCCGTTGCGCAAGCACCGGTGGTCCATCCTCGGCGGAGCGGCGGGGCGTGATCCACGGCGGCAGCTATACGAGCGGCATCGCCCGCTGTCAGGCAGCGCGGTGAGCGCGCGCGGGCTTGTGGTCGCCGCACCCCGCTCGGGGTCGGGCAAGACGACGATCACCTTGGCGTTGATCGCGGCGTTGCGGCGCCGAGGCTGGGCGGTGCGGGCGGCGAAGTCGGGTCCGGATTACATCGATCCCGCCTTCCATGCCGAGGCGAGCGGCGCGCCGGTCATCAACCTCGACAGCTGGGCCATGCCGCCCGCCTTGCTCGACGGGCTCGCCGCCGACGGCGCAGCGTCCGCCGAACTGCTAATCGTGGAGTCCGCGATGGGCCTGTTCGACGGCATCGCGGCACCCCCCGGCCGCTCCGGGGCCGCGGCGGACATCGCCGCGCGGCTGCGATTGCCGGTGCTGCTGGTGCTGGACGTTTCCGGCCAGTCGCAGAGTGCCGCGGCGGTGGCGCGGGGCTTCATGACCCACGATCCGGCGGTCACGGTCGCCGGCGTGCTGCTGAACCGGGTCGGCAGCGAGCGGCATCGAGAGGCCGTGACGGCGGCGATCCAAGCGATCGGGCTGCCGGTGCTCGGCGCGCTGCCGCGTGAGCCCGCGCTCGCGTTGCCCGAACGGCATCTAGGTCTTGTGCAGGCGTCCGAACAAGGCGCGTTGCCCGCGCTGCTCCACCAGCTGGCCGATGCCGCGGAGAGGCGGTTCGATCTCGACGGCATCACGCGGCTCGCCGCGCCCGTGCCGCCCGCGAGCGCCGCCGTTCGGCAGCTGCCGCCGCCCGGACAGCGCGTCGCGCTCGCCTCCGATGCGGCCTTCAGCTTCGTCTATGCCCACCTCCTCTCCGGGTGGCGCGCGGGCGGCGCGGAGATCGTGCCGTTCTCCCCATTGGCCGACGAGGCGCCTCCCGACGAATGCGACTCCTGCTGGCTGCCGGGCGGCTACCCCGAGTTGCACGCGGGTCGGCTCGCCGCCGCTTGCACCTTCCGAGCGGGACTCGCCCGCTTCGCGCGGGACCGGCCGGTGCACGGCGAATGCGGCGGCTACATGGTCCTCGGCCGCGGCCTGGAGGACGCCGACGGCGTTCGCCACCCGATGGCGGGGTTGCTCGGGCATGCGACCAGCTTCGCCCGACGCCGGCTGCACCTAGGTTATCGCGAGGCGGCGTTGCTTGCGGAATGCCCGATCGGGACCGCTGGGGCGGTACTTCGCGGACACGAATATCACTATGCGACCATCACGGAAGCGGGCGCGGACGAACCGCTGTGTGATCTGCGGGACGGCCTCGGCAACATTCTCGGCCCCGCCGGCGGCCGGCGAGGTCGTGTCAGCGGAAGCTTCTTCCACGTCATTGCCGAGGGAGAGCCGGGTTGACCACGCTCGAGATGCTGCGCGCGGCCTGCCTCGACTTGCCGCAGGGTGATGAAGCATCCGCCGACGCGGTGCGCCGCCGACAGGCCGAGCTGACCAAGCCGCCGGGAAGCCTCGGCCGGCTGGAACAGCTCGTGGCCTGGCTCGCGGCCTGGCAGGGACGCGCCATGCCCCGTCTCGACCGGGTCGAGGTTGTGGTTTTCGCCGGCAACCACGGCGTGACGGCGCGCGGCGTGTCGCCCTACCCCGCCTCAGTCACGCAGCAGATGGTCGGCAACTTCGAGGCCGGCGGGGCGGCGATCAACCAGCTCGCCGCACTTGGCGGCGCGCGGCTGCGCGTCGTGCCGCTCACCCTTGACCGCCCGACCCAAGATTTCACCGAAGCGCCCGCCATGGACGAGGCGGCGTTCCTCGCCGCGGTTGGCATCGGCATGGCGGCCGTCAGCCCGGGGCTCGATCTGCTTTGCCTAGGCGAAATGGGCATCGGCAACACGACCGTTGCGGCAGCTCTCTGCGCCGGCCTGCTGGGCGGAGACGGAGCGCGCTGGGCAGGGCGCGGCGCCGGCGTCGACGATCGCGGACTGGCGCGCAAGATCGCAGCGGTCGACGCCGGCCTGGACCGGCACCGGGCCATGCTGGCGGACCCGCTGCAGGTGGCCCGCACGCTCGGCGGTCACGAACTTGCTGCGATCCTCGGGGCGGTAGTGGCTGCGAGGCACAATCACGTGCCGGTGCTGCTCGACGGCTTCGTTTGCACCGCCGCAGCGGCGCCACTGGCCCGGATCGCGGCGGGGTCGCTCGACCATGCGACCCTCGCGCATGTGTCAGCCGAGGCCGGACATCGGGCGCTCGCGGCGGCACTCGGCCTCGAGCCGCTGCTCCAGCTTGGGATGCGGCTCGGCGAGGCTTCAGGAGCCGCGCTCGCCGTCCCGCTGCTTCGCGCGGCACTCGCCTGCCATACCGGCATGGCGACCTTCGCCGAAGCTGGCGTGGCGGACCGCAGCTGATCCGCGCCGAGCTAGCCGGGGCCTTCACCCTTCTAACCCGGCTGCCGGCAGGCCGACTGCTCGGGTCTCCGCCGTCGCCCGAACCCGGGCGGTGCGTTTGGGCATACCCCCTGGTCGGCGCCGTGATCGGCGGCTTGGCGGCTTCGGTGTTCTGGGCCGGCGATGTTCTCGGAATACCGGCAACCATCGGCGCCGCTTGGACTCTGGCCGCCTCGCTGTTGCTGACGGGCGGATTGCACGAAGACGGCCTGGCCGACACGGCAGACGGTTTTGGTGGCGGCAACACTCCGGCTCGCAAGCTGGAGATCATGCGCGATAGCCGCATCGGCAGCTACGGCGCGCTGGCGCTGATGCTCTCGCTCGGCATCCGGGGCGCGTCGGTTGCGGCGTTGCGACAGCCCGAGGCCGTGTTCGCGGCGCTCGTCGCCGCCGGCGCGCTCGGTCGCGGCGCCCTGATCGGACTGCTATGCCTGCTCCGCCCGGTGCGGCAGGACGGCCTCGGCGCCTCGCTCGGTCGCATCCGCCCGCTCGCCTGTGCGGCGGGACTGGCGCTCGCGATCGGATGCGCGATGGCTCCCGGTGGTGCCTGCGGCTTGGCGGCGATCACGACCGCTTCTTTCTCGACCCTAATTGTGGCCGCCCTCGCTTGGCGACAGATTGGCGGCTACACCGGCGATGTACTTGGCGCAGGCGAGCAGGTCGTCGAGTGCGTCGTGCTCACGATCCTTGCGGGTCTTGCAAGCAGATGAACTCGAGCGAGCCGAGCGCCGCTGCGGGTGCGAGCAAGTCGGCCGGTCGGCCTCGCAACAGGGCCGACAGGACCTTCAGCGGGCCGCCGTGCGACACGATGACATGCGGCCCTGACATCTTGGCCAGAGTCCGCCGAAAGGCACCTACGCGCTCGACCAGGGAGGCGCCTGTCTCGCCGTCGGGTGGGGCGCCATCCTCGAGGTCGGCCGCCCAGGCATCGAGTTCGGTGCGCGGGAGCGCGGACCACGAGCGACCTTCCCAGCAACCGAAATCAAGCTCTTGCAAGCGCGCGTCGACCCGTGGGACCAAGCCGAATGCTTGCCCGATCGTTTCGGCGATTAGCCGGCAGCGTCGGGACGGGCTTGTCGAGATACAAGAAGGGGACTGGCCAGCAAGCCCGGCCTCCATTTGCTTGACGAGCCCGGCGGGTATGCAGGTCGGCTCGACGTCGAGCCGACCATAGCAAAGCCCCGGCTCGACAACGACCGGTCCGTGCCGGACCAGAACCACGTCGACCGCCACCGCGCCGACCCTATGACCTAGGCTTCTTGATACCGGAGATTCGGCGGTTCAGCAGACCGGCCCCAAGCAAGCCCACGCCAAGAAGCGCGATGACGGCGGGCCTCGCGGAGGCGAGGACGTTGATGTCATCCAGGCTGAGCGGCCCTTCAAGGTCTAAATCATTGCTGCTGTTTCCGAGAATGCCGCCAAGAAAGAATACGGTGCCCCGGTCGGCATCGACAGAGAAATAGCTGTTGCCGCCACCAAGGCGAACGAATTCGGGCCATTCGGCAAACCCTGCCAAGCCGTTGCCACCGAAATCAAACTCGCAGAGCAGACGCTCCAAGTCGTCTTGTTGAGCGGAAAGCTTGACCATGGCGACCATGGGCCCGGCGTGGGCCGACCATAAGGACGCCAACGCCGTGCCGGCCACAACCGTGCCGACCAACAGTAGCTTTGCAGAGCCCACGGGAACCTCCCTTTTGGTTCCGATACGATGCGTTTTGCACGCACAATCGCTTTCACATGGGTCGCCCTGCAGATTACGTACCAGTGCGGCAATGCACGATATTTCAAGCGTGTGCTTGTTGCTTGCTTGTTGCTTTGCAACAAGTTGTAAGGTTTTCTGACAAGCGGTGTCAGATCGTTCGAATATTTTCGTCTTCAACTGAAAGGCTCGAAACTGCAACCAGCGGCTGAGAAATCGAGTCCTTACGACCAGGCTGACCGCTTGATCTGCGTGGCCTAAAACTCTTTGAGGAGCCTGCCTATGTAGTCGAGCTCCGGCTGTGGCCGGCTGCGTTCGGCGCCGCGGCGGCGGAGCTCGTCCTGGATCATGCGGGTCCGCTGACGCTCCATTTCCTCAGGAACGCGAACCGAGTCGCTGTCGTCGGAGCCGGCACTGCCTTGACCGAGTTGCCGACCAAGCGGATCCCGCTTGCCACCGCCGCGTTCACCGGGCGGCCTACCCTCCGCTGGGCCGTCCCGATCGCCGCGGCCGTCTTGCAAGCTCAGGCCGGTTTCGCCGGACGCCTCGCCCTCGTCGCCCTGGCCGGACTGACCGCGTCCGAACTGCTTGGCCATTTGCTGGCCCATCTGGCGGCCGCCCTTCTGCAAGGCTTCGATCGCCCGCTGCTCGGCCTGCCCGGCGGCGCCGTCCTGACCTTGCCCGAGAGCTTGCCCGGCGTCGCGCATCGCTTGGTCCGCATCGCCGAGGCTTTGGGGTACATTGCCGGTGAGATCGCCGAATTCCTGCATCAGCTCACCCAGGGCGCGGCGGAGCGCCTGCTGAACCCGGCGGTCGTCCTCGTGCCCGTCCTCCTGCCCGGTCGCGTTCTTGGCCTTGCCGTCCGGCGATCCCGGCTCACGCGAGCCGGGCATCCGCTCGCCATGCTGCTGCTGGGTGGCGCGGCCCTGGGCGCGGTCCAGCAGCCCTCCCTGACGCCCGATCATGTCCTGCAACGCACCCATTTCCTGCTGGCCGCGCTGACGTTTCTCAGCACTGCGTGCGTCAGCCGGGCCGTGCTCCGGACGCGCGTTCTGCAGCTGCTCGAGCATCTGCTCGAGCTCGGCCATGCGCTGTTTCGCTTCCTCCATTTGCCCGCGCCGGGCGGCTTCGCGCGCCGCCTCCGCAGCTCGGCTTAGGTCGCGCGCGTCGAGATGCTGCGCGTCCGGATCATAGGGTGTCTCGGCGCCGTCCCGCCGCGCTTGCTCCATCAATGCGTCCATGTGCTCGCGGATCGCCGCCTCCAGCTCGGTCAGCTTGCGATCCAAGTCGGCGCGGTTCTCCGCCGTCGGCTCTCGTGTGGCGCGTTCGAGCGCCTCCCGCGCGGCTTCGCGGGCAGCTTGGAGGGCGCGCGCGGTCCGCTCCGCGCCACTGTCCTCGAGATGGAGTGCCAACTCCCACATCTGCGCCTGCGCCTGTGCCACAGCGCCCGACGAGCGGTCGTGCACCAGCCGGTAATAGATGTCGGCGAGATTGAGGTAGCTACCGGGCCCCGCCGCCAGCGCCTCGGGAGCGCCCAGCACCTGGCGGAGCCGCCCCAGGGCCTCGCCGCGGTCTTCCGGGTCGAGGCTCAGCCTCTTGCGCACTTCGATCAGCGCCCGAGCGAGCGGATTGCGGAAGCTGCGTTCCGGCAGACTGAACCGAGCATCCACGCTAGTGCCGCTCATTCCGGCGGCATCCCGCCCCATTAGTCGGGCCGTGACGGGCAATCCGGCCCATGGATGACTTGTCAAATCCTGCTGCGTGACGGCCCTGGCGGACTTAGTCGTCCCGCCTGGCACCGGGATGCTGACGACGAGCGGCGGCGCGGCCGGCCGCGCGTCGAGGTGTAGCTCGGCTTGGAGTTGAACCACGCCGTAAGCGTCCGACGCCTGCCACGGCAGCCGGGTCTGCAAGCCCCGTGCCGCTCGCCCCGGCGGCTCCGTCCATGCGATCACGGGCGCCTGATTCGCCACCACGGCGACGTCCCACCCGGCCAGTTCGCGGCCATCGCGCTTCACCGCCAGCCTTCCGCCACCATCAAGGTCGATGTCGCCTTGGAAACTTGACTTGTCCAAGGCGCGGAATTGCTCGGCGCGGCCGTTCAGGACGAGCGAGGGCGCCTCGCCGTCGCCGCCCGTGAGGCTCGCGGTGACATGCGCGCCCGAAGGCACCGATAGCGGACCGATGCCGGGCTTGAGGAAGAGCGGCGCCTGACCGGTGTACACGGGCGGCGTGATCCAGACCTGCAACTGCGCTTCAGGCGGCGCCGGTCCAATCGGGAGATCGGGGCTTAGCGCTTCGGCCAAGCGCGCCGGCGCGTCCGAGCCGGCGATCACGACCGCAGCCACCAGAGCCACCACGAGTGCCCCGCGCAGCGCGCGCCGGTCGCGACCGGCGAGACCGGGATGTGGAAGACCGACGCGCAACCGGCGCACCTGGCGCACGACACGGGAGACATGCGCTTGCCAAAGCGCTTCCTGCGCCGGGTCGATATCCGGTCCGGTGCGTGCCGGACGGTCGGTGAGGACGGCGAGCGGCCGATGCCGCAGGCCGGAGGCATCTTCCAGCCGGCGGTCGGCGGCAACATCGTCGGGCACTCGGAGGCGGCGCAGGCCGCGAACGAGCAAACCGACGAAAGCGACGCCCGCGACCGCCAGCAACGTCAAGCGCCCCCAGGGCGGAAGCACGCGCAGGATTCCGGCCAGAGCGAGGCAGGCGAACAGGCCGGCAACGCCGACGGCCGGCCACAATCCCGGCCACAAGAACTCGAACAACAGCGTCAGCCGCGCGAGGGCGCGGCGGCCCTTGAGCCGCCGCAGCAGGCGATCGGTCTCGCTGGCCTCGGGTCCGCTCATCCGGCCTCGCATCTCACAACCAGCTCGGGATCTGCTCGGTTTCCCATAGCGCTTCGACCGCCTGGCGGGGGCGGATCGTCGCCCATGCACCGCCGGCGACCATCGCAGCGGCGGCGAGCGGCCGCGCGTTGTATGTGGAGCTCATCACCGCACCATACGCGCCCGCATCGAGGATCGCCACGCGAGCCTGCGGCGCCAGCCGGGGGAGCAAGCGCTCGCGCGCAAACGTGTCACCGCTCTCGCAAACCGGCCCAACTACGTCGGCGGGCTCCACCGGTCGGGCGGCGTCGATCGCCGAGAGAGGGACAATCCCGTGCCAAGCCTCGTACATGGCCGGTCGTACGAGATCGTTCATCGCCGCGTCCAACACGACGAAACGCGTATTGCCGCTCCGTTTGACAAGCAGGACGGACGCGATGAGCACGCCGGCCGGCCCGACGAGCCAGCGCCCAGGCTCCAGCGTGATCCGAAGCCCAAGTCCGCCAAGCGTTGCGCGAATGGCGCCCGCCAGCGCGGCCGGGCTCGCCACCGGCTCGTCGCGATAAGCAATGCCAAGGCCACCGCCGCAATCGACCGACTCGACTGTCTGGCCCGCGGCACGCAGATCCCGCACCAGGCCAGCCAACCGCGCGAAGGCCGCCTGGAAGGGTGCGACGGCGAGTATCTGGCTACCGATATGCACGGCGAGCCCCACCGGGGCGAGGCCGGGCAGTCCGGCCGATCGGGCGTACAGCCTGGCCGCATCGCGATACGGGATGCCGAACTTGTCGCGCGCGCGGCCGGTGCTGATCTTCTCGTGCGTTCCGGCTTCGATATCGGGGTTGATGCGCAGCGCGACCGGCGCGGTGCGGCCCATCGCGACGGCAACCGCGGAAACACCGTCGAGCTCTTCCGCGCTCTCGACGTTGATCTGACCAATGCCGCGTTGCAGGGCGAGTCTCGTTTCGTCCATCGTCTTGCCGACGCCCGAGAACACGATGCGATCTGCGGGAATGCCCGCGGCGAGTGCCCGCAGCAGCTCGCCGCCGCTCACCACGTCGGCACCCGCACCCTCGGCTGCCAGCACCCGCAAGACGGCGAGATGATCGTTCGCCTTCACGGCATAATGGATCCGAGCATCAAGCCCCGCGAGCGACCCGGCGAGTTGCCGGTACCGGCCGCGGATGGCGTCCGCCGAGTAGACCCAGCTCGGCGTCCCGAGCGTGTCCGCGATGCCGGCGAGCGGCACGCCATTCAGCAGAAGTCCGTCCATCGCGTGCATGGCAAGGCACGGCCGCGCGGCAATCAATTCGGCGGTGGTCGATTCGGGCGTGCCAAGACGAGAGACTGATGTGGACATCGACGTAAGCTAGGCGAAGCGGCGGCTCACCCCAAACCCGCCAACTTCGGACGGCGCAAGTCACTATTCCAGGTTGTCCGAAGTGGATGGTTTCCCGTATTGATAGTTGATGGATCACCCCGAACCCTCATTCATGGCGGGAACTTTGACGAGACTTCGCCCGCTGACGTCGCTGCCGCCCGAGATTGTCGGGCGCGTCGAGGTTCGTGTGTTCGTGAAGGTGCGCGACGAGGCGGTCCGCTTGCCGCACTTCCTCGCGCATTACCGTCGACTCGGCATACACCGGTTCCTAATCATCGATCACGAGTCCACCGACGGGACGACGGCGTTGCTGGGCGAGCAGCCCGACGTCCATTTGTTCGCCGCCGAGGGATCGTTCGCCGCCGCCGGCGGCGGGCAGGCCTGGCTCGACGAACTGCTCGACTGCTACGGCGCCGGGCACTGGTGCCTCACCGTCGACGCCGACGAACTGCTCTGCTTTCCGGGCAGCGAAACCCTCGGTCTTCCGGCTCTGTGCGGGATGCTGGATCGGGAGGGAGCGGAAGCGCTGCCTTGCCTCATGCTCGACATGTACGGCGCGGCGCCGCTCGGAGCGTTGGAGTACATGGCGGGCGAGTCGTTCCTCGCGGCGTGTCCCTGGTTCGATCCTGGCCCGTACTGGCGCACCAACCCCAATGCCGAGTGCCCGCCGCAGGAAATCTACGGCGGGGTGCGCCAGCGCGTGTTTTATCCGCAGTGGCAGGCGCCCAGTCGGCGACTGCGATTGAGCGAACGCTGCTACGACTTCGCCAACCGACTCGCGTCGATCCGCGGCAATCGCACGATCCAGTCCTGGCGGACGAAGCGGCCGCCCAATCTGGCGAAGGTGCCGCTTGTGCGCTGGCGGCGTGGCCTGCGCTACCTCGCCGTCACGCACCGGATCACGCCGGTCCGGCTCTCGGCTGGCAGCGGTTGCCTGCTGCATTTCAAGTTCCTGGATAATTTCGGCGCGAAGGCGGCACGCGAGGCGAAGCGCGGCGAGTATTTCGATGGTGCACGGGAGTACAAGCGCTACGCCGCGGTCATGGCGGACGCGCCGACCCTGACGCTTTGGCACGAAGGTTCCGTTCGCTTCGAGGGCAGCGAGCAACTTTGCCGGCTCGGCCTGATGACGCCGTTGCCGAAGCTGCGAGCCCCCGCAGCGCGGGAGGCGGCGAGTGCCTGAGATCACCGTCTGCATCTGTACTCACGATCGGCCGGATTACCTGCGCGCCTGCCTGGACGGCTTGGCGCGGCAGACGGCCAGCACCGACAATTTCGAGATCGTGGTGGTGGACAGCTTCGGCAGCCCCGAGGCCGCGGCCCGGGCGGCGGCGCTGACCCAAGCGATGCCGAACGCTCGGCTCATTCGGGTCGACCGTCCGGGGCTGAGCCTGGCACGCAACGCCGGAGCCCACGCGGCACGCGGGGCGTATATCGCTTATATAGATGACGACGCGGTGGCCGCGCCCGACTGGATCGCCCGCATCGCCGATGCGATCGCGCGCAGCACACCGCCGCCGGCCGTGCTCGCCGGCCGCATCCTGCCAGCCTGGGAACAGCCGCTGCCGGGCTGGTGGCCGCGCCGGTTGCTCGGGGTGCTCTCGATCATCGAATTCGCCGGTGAGGGCGAGTTTCGCTCGCCGGCGGTTCCCACGACGCTCGAACCCTACGGCGCGAACATGGTCGTGCGCCGCGACGCGATGCTTGCGGTCGGCGGCTTCAACGAGGCGACGGGACGGCTCGGCAAGACGCTGCTCTCCGACGAGGACGTGCAGCTGGCCTGGACCCTGCAGGATGAGGGCGAACCGGTGCGTTACGACGGCAGCATCGTGGTCCGCCACAGCATCCAGGCAAGCCGGTTGCACCCGGGCTGGCTGCTACGGCGACTTTATTGGCAGGGCGCCTCGACGGTCGTCACGCGATGCCTGCTCGGCGATCGCCGCTTCGTCGCACGAGCCCTGCCGCGGCGCTTGGTGGTCGCCGCCCTGCTGTCTTGGGCTGCGCTGGTGCCATCGGGCAGCACGCGCCTGATCGCCGCGCGATGGCGGCTTGCCTACTCGCTCGGCTTCCTCTCGGCCACTATGGGCTGGCCTGCCGCCACCGGAGCGCGCCGACTCAACCGTTTTCACCCGCTTCAGTATACGACGCTTGTCGGCAGGCAATCCGTGAGCCTAGAACCACAACCGCTCACCATGCCGGCCACAGATGACCGACCTGCCTAACCCGGACCTGCTGACCCGCATTCCCTGGACGGCGCGCACGGTGCTGGATGTCGGCTGCGGGCGCGGCGCCCTCGCCGCCGCCTATCGCCGCATCAATCCCCGGGCACGACTGCTGGGCATCGACAAGAGCATCGAGGCGGCCGAGCGAGCGGCATCCTACTACGACGACGTGGTCGCGGGCGACGTCGAGGAGGAACCGCTGCCCTTCGATCTGCCGGACGGGCTCGACTGCATCGTCTATGGCGACGTGCTCGAGCATTTGGCCGAGCCCTGGGAAGTCGTTCGGCGGCACGCCGCAGCACTCGCGCCCGAGGGCGTCATGCTGATCTGCGTGCCCAACGTGGAGCACTGGAGTTTCGCCGCGCGGCTGCTCCAGGGCGGCTGGGACTACGAGGCGTCCGGGTTGTTCGACAGGACGCATCTGCGCTGGTTCACCCTCGAGATGATGCGCAAGGGATTGACGGGTCTCGGGCTGACGCCCTGCGACGTTGTGCCGCGGGTGTTCGAGTCGGAGAGAGTGCAAGCGTTCGTTCGCGCTCTGGAGCCCGGGCTTCGCGCCATGGGCATCGATCCGGCGGAATACGCGCCCCGGGCGGCGCCGCTGCAATATGTCTGGCGCGTGCGCACCCGGCCGCGAACCGTGATGACCGTGGCCGCGACCATGCTGAAGCCGGTCGGCGGCGTCAGCGACGTGCGGGTTCTCTACCCGTTGCGGGCGATGGCGACCGACCCGACGGTCTCGGCCTGCATCACCACCGCCGAGCCGTCCCGGGTTCCGGTTTCCGACGGACCACGCATCTTCGTGCTGCACCGCCCCATGCTGACCGGAGCGCAGGGGATCGAGACGATCCGCAGCCTGCTCGACCAGGACTTCGTCATCGTCACGGAGTTTGACGACCACCCGGACTTCTTCGCGGCGATGCGCGGCGACGATCAATACGCCTTCTCCGGCGTCCACGCGGTGCAGACCACGACGGAGGTGCTTGCCGACATCCTGCGCCCGCGCAGCCACGAGGTGGCGGTGTTCCCGAACGCGGCGCGCACATTGCCGGACATCCGAAATTTCACCGAGCCGGGTCGGTTCACCTTGTTCTTCGGCGCATTGAACCGAGAACGCGACTGGCTGCCTTACCTCGCTGTGCTGAACGACATCGCCGAGGCAATGGCCGACCGGCTCCGCTTCTCGATCGTGCACGACCAGGCGCTGTTTGACGCGCTGCGCACGCCGCACAAGACGTTCACGCCGACCTGCGACCACGACACCTATCTCGATCTTCTCGGGGCCGCCGAGATCTCGTTCATGCCGCTGCTCGACATCCCGTTCAACCGCGCCAAGTCGGATCTGAAATTCGTCGAGGCGGGCGCCTGCCGCGTGGTGCCGCTGGCCAGCCGCGTCGTCTACGGCGAAGCGTTCGAGGACGGCGGCGCGGGCGTGCTGTTCGACACGCCCGAGGCGCTGCATGTTCGCCTCATGCAGTTGTTGACAGTGCCGGACCTTGCCCGCGACATCGCCGACAGCGCCCGCGACCATGTCGCGCGGGAGCGCATGCTGGCGTATCAGGTCGGCCCGCGCCTCACCTGGTATCGTTCGCTGTGGGAACGGCGCGAAGCGCTGACCGCAGCGCTTCTCCGGAGAGTTCCCCGACTGGCGAGCGCTTCGGGCGGATCTGCTCTACTGTAAACCTCTTCACCCTGGAGGCTGCAGCATGACCCAGTTTCGCAAGGAGACCGACAGCCTCGGCGTGGTCGAGGTTCCCGCCGACAAGCTCTGGGGCGCGCAGACCCAGCGATCGCTCGAGCATTTCAGCATCGGCAAGGACCTGATCCCGCGCGAGATGGTCACCGCCTACGCCGTCCTGAAGAAAGCGGCGGCCAACGCCAACCATGCCGGAGGGCGGCTCGAAGGCAAGGTCCATCAGCTGATCGTGCAAGTCGCCGACGAGGTCCTGGACGGTCAGCATCAAGACATGTTCCCGCTGCACGTGTGGATGACTGGCAGCGGTACGCAGTTCAACATGAACGTCAACGAGGTGATCTCCAACCGGGCGTGCCAACTCGCCGGCACGGCGCTCGGCAGCAAGGTGCCGGTGCATCCGAACGACCACGTCAACATGTCGCAGTCGTCCAACGATACGTTTCCCGCCGCCATGTACATCGCGGCGGCGCTCGGCGTGACGCAGCGTTTGGTACCGTCCGCCCGCGCGCTGCACGACGCGATCGCCGCCAAGGCGGACGAGTGGAAGGACATCGTCAAGATCGGCCGCACCCACATGCAGGACGCGACGCCGATCACGCTCGGGCAGGAATGGTCGGGGTATGCAGGGATGCTGGCCGACGACCTCGAGCGGATCGACGACGCGCTGAAGAGCGTCTACCACCTCGCGCTCGGCGGCACCGCGGTCGGCACCGGCATCAACGCCGCCCCCGGCTTCGCCGAAGCGGCCGCTGCCGAGATCGCCCGGCTTACCGGATCACCATTCGTCACCGCGCCGAACAAATTCACGGTGCAGGGGTCGCACGATGCACTGGTGCACCTGTCGGGTACGCTGCGGACGCTGGCGGTGTCGCTCTATAAGATTGCGAACGACATCAGGCTGATGTCGTGCGGCCCGCGCGCGGGTTTTGCCGAGTTGCTGATCCCGGAGAACGAGCCGGGCTCGTCGATCATGCCGGGAAAAGTCAACCCGACGCAGGCCGAGGCGCTGACGATGATCGCCGTGCAGGTCATGGGCAACGACGTCGCCGCGGGTTTCGGAGGCGCCGGCGGCTATCTCGAGATGAACGTCTACAAGCCACTCATCATCTTCAACATCATGCACTCGGTCGCGATCATGACCGATGGTTGCGCCAACTTCCGCAAGTACCTGGTCGAGGGCACGCAACCGAACCGCAAGAAGATGGCCGAATACGTCGAGCGCTCGCTCATGCTGGTGACGGCGCTGGCACCCGTCATCGGCTACGACAAGGCTTCCAAGATCGCGCACCACGCAGCCGACCACGACACGACCTTGAAAGCCGCGGCACTCGACCTCGGCTTCGCGACGGAAGCCGAGTTCGATCGCATCGTCGACCCCATCAAGATGGTCACCCCATACGTCGCGACCGAGGCGTAGCTGGTTCGTCATCCCGTAATAGGGCGTAGTCAGCTCCGTATCACGGCGGTCAAATCGATGACGTGCAGGTCGACAAGATTGGACGCGTAACGACCACCGGCTTGGTCGACGGGGACGACGAGACGCGTCGCGCCATCGACGCCGCCCGGCCCGAGCTGGCCTCCCGTGTCGGCGTAGGCGACGATATCCGGCTGATTGCCGAATGCCGGATCGATTTCGCCCAAGGAAATAAGGGCGCGGCAGCCGTCGCTGCCGGTCGAGACGGCCCGGCCGCGTCATCCCGGGCATGACGCAGCGGCCCAGGAGACACACAAAGAACTTTGCCGACCTGGTCGCCGCGGCGACCCCCGAGCACGCGCGTGGCAAGCCGCTCGAGCTCTGGTGGCAGATGCTATGAGGACGGACCCAGCCTGGCTTGATAGCCCAACCTGGCCAGCGTCCGCATTTCGAACGCCTGGCCGACATCGCCGGAACCGAGCCGGCGCCCGGCCACGCGCGGCCGACCGCCTACCTGCCACCGCTCCGCGGCAACATCGAGGTGCGCGATCTCTCATTCCGCTACGCCGAGGGCGAGCCATTCGTGTTCGAGAACGTCAGCTTCACGGTGCGCGCGAGCGACTACGTCGCATCACCGGCCCGTCCGGCGGCGGCAAGACGACGCTGCTCAAGGTTGTGCTCGGCCTGCTCGCGCCGACCTCGGGCGAGGTGCTGGTGGACGGGCTGCCGCTCTCCATCACCGGGCCAGAGGCGTTCCGCCGCTGCGTCGGCGTCGTCATGCAGGACGACCAGCTGCTCTCTGGCTCGATCGCCGACAACATCTGCTTCTTCGACGAGGCGTTCGACCTCGAGCACATGCAGCGATGCGCCGAGCTCGCCGGCATTCACGACGAGATCGTCCGCATGCCGACGGCAATATAATAGCCGGATCGGAGACATGGGCACCTCCCTGTCTGGTGGTCAGAAGCAACGCATCCTTCTCGCTCGCGCGCTCTACCGGCGGCTCCTCGTCATGGACGAGGCCACCTCGGACCTCGACGTCGCTATGGAGCAGCGCGTGACCTCGGCGGTGAAGACCTTGGGGCTGACGCGGTTGATCATTGCGCATCGGCCGGAGACGATTGCTTCCGCCGCGCGGCGGCTCGTCCTGGACCAGGACGGAATGCGCGAGTTGCAGAATGCCCCATCGTCGCAGCGTGAGCCGGATCACACCCTCCTGCACGAGCCGGCGGCAAGATAGGCGGTGTTGCCGGGCGCCGAGCGAGCCATCGGCACGCCGCTCCCGGCGACGCAACCAGGAAAGGGCGCGAGCGGAGCGGTGGGTGAACTCGACCGAACAGTCCTCGACAGCGAAACCGAGTGACCGGCCATGGTCAACCTGGCGGCGCGCATCGCCTAATACCACGGCTCCCTGATCACGACCGCTGCGCCCAGTCTCGCAGGCCGATGGACATGACCCGCCGGGGCTGATCGGCGAGCTTATTCCAGGCGTGGCAGCAATGGTCGACAATGGCGTCGTAGG
>JAABUQ010000891.1_pt1 | contig 68187 bp, 58 predicted proteins | sample 5560001 | NCBI WGS metagenome assembly JAABUQ01 (sample SAMN10711888, study PRJNA513371) | rock metagenome | isolation source: Antarctica rocks | place: Antarctica: Victoria Land, Finger Mt nord | collected 2015-12-18
TGATCTACCGTTTCTACGAACTGGTGATGGTCTATGGCACGACCTGGAAGGAACTGATCCAGGAGGACTTCGGCGACGGCATCATGTCGGCCATCGACTTCGACATGACCATGGAACGCGAGCCCAACAACAGGGGCGACCGCGTGAAGCTGCAGATGTCGGGCAAGTTCCTGCCCTACAAATACTACGGCAACGAGGATGGCGTGCCGGAGTACGGCGTCAAGGAAAGCTGAGCGGAGTTCGGGCGAACAGAGCGCCCTGGACGACCGACCTCGCACGCGACGTTGCCGTGCGCCGGGCCACCCGGCCCGCAAAGCGAGCGCTTACGCGGTCAGCGTCGCTCGGCCAAAGGGACCGCGAGAGAAGCCCCGGCAGCTCGAGCTGGAGCGATTTCACCAGGGCGAAAGCGCTCCCGACAGCCAACACGCGTCAACGATCCTTCGGGAACTCGAGACCCATGCCGCGGAACCGTTCCGGGTCGTCGAGCCAGTTCTCGCGCACCTTGACGTGCAGGAAAAGATGCACGTTGCACTCCGCGGCCTCGCCGATGTCCTTACGGGCCGCCTTGCCGATCGATTTGAGGGTCTGGCCACCTTCGCCGATGACGATCTTCTTGTGCCCGTCGCGCGTCACGAAGATCGTCTGCTCGACCCTGGCAGAACCATCGGGCAGGGTTTTCCAGTCATCGGTTTCGACCGTGGTCTGGTAGGGCAGTTCCTCGTGCAGGCGTTCGAACATCTTCTCGCGCGTGATCTCGGCCGCAAAGGCCCGCAGCGGCGCATCCGTGACCTGGTCTTCCGGGTAGAGCCACGGTCCGGGCGGCATGGCGGCGGCCAGCACTTTCAGGAACTTGTCGACGCCATGGCCCCGCAGGGCCGACAGCATGAAGGTCCCGTCGAAGCGCAGGCGCGCGTTGATGGCATCGGCCAGGCCCAGCAGCGTCTCGACCTCGACGGTGTCGATCTTGTTCAGCACCAGGAAGCGGGCCTTGCGAACGTCCGCCAGTCTTCCGACGATGGCGTCGTTCTCGGGATCGAGCCCCTTGCGGGCATCGACCAGCAACGCCACGGCGTCTGCGTCGCCGGCACCGACCCAGGCCGCCTGCACCATGGCACGATCGAGCCGGCGCTTCGGCGCGAAGATGCCCGGCGTGTCGACGAAGATCACCTGGGACCCGCCCTCGATCGCGATGCCCCGGACCGGCGCCCGCGTGGTCTGGACCTTGCGCGACACGATCGACACCTTGGCCCCGACGAGACCGTTGATCAGCGTCGACTTCCCGGCATTCGGCGCCCCGATGAGGGCCGCGAAGCCACACCGCGTCCCGACCGCCGGCTTTGGATCTGGCTCGTTGGAGATCATGATCCTAATCCTTCGACCCGCGCCGGCGCTGCCGGGCCGAAGCCCTCGCGCGACATGAAGGCCTCGGCAGCCGCCTGCTCGGCGCCACGCTTCGACGTGCCGAAGCCGTCCGCCGGCGCGCAGCCGCTGATCGCCACGGCAACCACGAAGCGGGGCGCATGAGCGGGGCCGCTGCGGTTCGTCTCCGTGTAGACCGGTGTCGGCTTCCCCAGCCCCTGGGCCCATTCCTGGAGCGCGGTTTTGGGATCCTGCAACGCACGGCGGGGGGATCGCATGCGGGCCTCCCAGGCCCGGCGCACGACGCCCGACGCCGCCTCGAAACCACCGTCGAGGAACACGGCCCCGATAATGGCTTCGCAGACGTCGCCCAGGATCGCCGGACGGCCCCGGCCACCCGATTGCGACTCACCGGGGCCGAGCCGCAGGTAGGGGCCGACCTCCCATGCGGCCGCCACTTCGGCGCAGCTTTCCTTGCGCACGAGGTCAGCCAGACGGCGCGAGAGTTCGCCTTCGGCCGCTTGCGGGAATGCCGCATAGAGCATGGCCGAAACCGCCAGGCCGAGGACGCGGTCGCCCAGGAACTCGAGCCGCTGATAGCTCGCCGTGCGGCAGCTTCCGGTCGCGCCGCTGATATGGGTGAGTGCCGTGATCGCAAGCTCGGGCCGCGCAAACCTGTGGCCGAGGCGCTCTTCCAATCCGGACAGGTCGGGCCCTGTCGCGGTGCGGCTCATCGCACGAGCGTGAAGATGCGGCCCCAGCGTACCTGGGTCGGCCAGCGCCAGACCTGCCAGATCGGCGTATCCTCGCGGATCGAGAAGAAGATGACTTCGGCCCGGCCGATGAAATTCTCGAACGGGACATAGCCGACCCCTCCCTGCTCGGGCGCGACGCGCGAATCCGTGGAATTGTCGCGGTTATCGCCCATCATGAAATAGTCGCCCTGGGGTACTTCATAGACCGGGGTATTGGAGTAAAAACCGTTGTCGCCGTCCCGCTGAATGATGAGATGGGTCACCCCACCCGGCAGTGTCTCGTTATAGGTCGGCACCTCGACTTGGCTGCCGAACTGATCCGTCGTGGTCACCTTCTGGGTCGGTTCCCGCGGCACCAATTGGCCGTTGATAAACAGACGGGCGTTCATCAATTGGATCTTGTCGCCCGGAAGGCCGACCACCCGCTTGATATAATCTGTTGAATTGTCGAGCGGCAGCTTGAACACCGCGACGTCGCCGCGTTTCGGAGGGGTACCGACGATGCGGCCCGAAAACAGATTGGGGCTGAGTGGGAACGAGTACTTCGAGTAGCCGTAGGAATATTTCGATACGAAAAGGTAGTCGCCGACCAGCAGCGTGGGAATCAGTGAACCCGACGGGATGTTGAAGGGCTGGAACAGGAACGTGCGCACGACCAGCGCGATTAGCAGCGCCTGCACCACCACCTTCACGGTTTCGCCGAGACCGCCTTCCTTGGACACTTTCCTTTGGCGTTCCGCCTCCTTGCCCTTGAGGCTCACGGGCTCCGTCATCGTGCTTGATCCGATCGTCCTGTCCGGTCATGCCGGGACCTGCCCGGCCTCGCCGGGATTCGTCCGGTCACGGGCCGACGCGGCCACGGGCACGCCTTTCCGCGCCGGATCGCACGCATATAGCGGGCCGCCCGACCTGCGCCAAGTCCGCGGAGATCCTCAGCGGGTCCCACTCGACGCAGCGCGTGCCTCGATGACGACGAAAGCCTGGGCATAGGGGTGCTCGTCGGTGAGGCTCAGATGGATCACCGGATCCATGCCGGTCGGCACGATCGTCCGCAGCCGCTCGGCGGCGCCGCCCGTCAGCTGCAATGTTGGCTGACCCGACGGGCGATTGACGACGCCCATGTCGCGCCAGAAAACGCCGCCGCGAATCCCGGTGCCGAGGGCCTTGGCGCAGGCCTCCTTGGCAGCGAAGCGCTTGGCGTAGGATGATGCCCTGTCGGCGCGCCGGTCGGATTTGCGCCGCTCGACCTCCGTGAAGCAGCGTTTCACGAAACGCTCGCCGTGCCGTTCCAGCACTTGCGCCAGCCGTCGGACATCGCACAGGTCGCTACCGATGCCGATGATCATCGCGGTTCTGTCTTCGTGTCCCGGCTCTCAGCCATTGACCCGCTCGACGCGCGATACGCTCTTCAGGCTACGCAGCTGGCCGATGATCGCGTTGAGCTGCTTCAGGTCCCAGACCTCGACATCGACCAGGACCTCGCGGAAATCCGGTGATCGCGACATCACGCGAATGTCGTCGATGTTTCCGCCATGGTCGCTGATCGACGCAGTTATGCCGGCGAGTGCGCCGGGCTCGTTGATGGCCGTGACGCCGAGTTGGGCCGGGAACAGCTCCTTGCGACCCCCGTCGATGTCCCAGCGGACATCGAGCCATCGTTCCGGCTGATCGTCGAAGGCGATCAGAGCCGGGGATTGGATGGGATAGATCGTGATGCCCTCGCCCGGCGTGAGGATGCCCACGATGCGGTCGCCCGGAACGGCACCTCCGTTCGGCGCGAACGTCACCGGGAGATCGACCGATTGCCCCCGAATTGGGATCGGCCCCCCGGTTTCGGCGGAACTCTCAGGCACCTTGAAACGGAAATTCTCGGCCTTGTCGAGGCCGAACCAGCCGGCGTCGGTCTTATCGGGCGCGACCCCGGCCTTGCGGGGCTCGGCGATCTCGGGATGAACGGCGCGGATGACGTCGCCCGAGAACATCTCGCCCCGCCCGACCGCCGCCAGCACGTCGTCGAAGGATGAGCGCGCGAGCCGCGACAACGCGCCCTTCACCCTGTCCTCGGAGAACGTCTTGCCGTTGCGCTCGAACGCGCGGGTGAGGATCTGGCGCCCGAGCCCCGAATACTGGGCCCGGACCGCGTCTCGCGTGGCGCGGCGGATCGCGGCCCTGGCCTTGCCGGTGGCTACGAGCGCCTCCCAGGCGGGAGGCGGTACCTGGCCTTCGGCACAGGCGATCTCGACCTCGTCACCGTTGTTGAGTTCGGACAACAGCGGCGCCATGCGGCCGTTGATCTTGGCGCCAACCGCGGTGTTGCCGATGTAGGTGTGGACCGCATAGGCGAAATCGATCGGCGTGGCGCCCTTGGGCAGCGCGATCAGCTTACCTTTCGGCGTGAAGCAGAACACCTGGTCGTGGAACAGTTCGAGCTTCGTGTGCTCGAGGAATTCTTCCGGATTGTCGCCGTCGGCCAGCATGGCGATCGTGCGGCGCAGTCCGCTGTAGGCGCGGCTCTCACCCGCCGCGATGCCGACGTCGAGGGCGCCTCCGTCCTTGTAGAGCGCATGGGCCGCGATGCCGTTCTCGGCGAGGTCGTGCATGGCACGGGTGCGAATCTGCAATTCGACCCGCTGACGCCCCGGCCCCACGACGGTCGTGTGGATCGAGCGGTAGTCGTTCTGCTTCGGGGTCGAGATGTAATCCTTGAAGCGGCCCGGCACGCTGGGCCACTGCGTATGCACCGCGCCGAGCACCCTGTAGCAATCCTCGATGCTGCCGACCAGCACCCGAAAGCCGAAGATGTCGCTGAGCTGCTCCAGAGCGACCGACTTCTGCTCCATCTTGTGCCACACCGAATAGGGCTGCTTCTGCCGTCCCTTGACCTGTGCAGCGATACCTTGCAGGCCCAGCTTCTCGGCCAGCTCGGTCTCGATCTTGGCGATGAGCGAACCGTATCTGGCCGTCATGTCGTCGAGGCGCGCCACGATCGAATCGTGGGCATCGGGCATCAGGGCCGCGAAGGCGAGTTCCTCGAGTTCGTCGCGCATGCTCTGCATGCCCATGCGGCCGCTCAGAGGTGCGTAGATGTCGAGCGTCTCCTGCGCGATCCTGGCGCGCTTGGCCACGGGCACGAAATGCAGCGTGCGCATGTTGTGCAACCGGTCCGCGAGCTTGACCAGGAGCACACGAATGTCGTCGGCGATGGCAAGGAGGAGCTTGCGGAGGTTCTCGGCCTGGGCGGCCTGCTTGGACACGAGGTCGAGCCGCTTGATCTTGGTCAGCCCCTCCACGAGGCTGCCGATCTCATCGCCGAAGAGCTGGTCGATCTCTTCCCGGGTCGCCTCGGTGTCCTCGATCGTATCGTGCAGGACGGCCGCCACGATGGTGGCGTCATCGAGCTTGAGATCCGTCAGGATGGCGGCGACTTCCAGGGGATGGGAGAAATAGAGGTCACCCGACGCGCGCTTCTGCGCGCCATGCGCCTTCATGGCGTAGACGTAAGCGCGGTTCAGCAAATCCTCGTCGGCGTCGGGGTTGTAGCTCCGCACACGATCGACGAGTTCATACTGGCGAAGAATTTTCGCCTGCCCCTTGCGGCGCGCAGCGACAATAGCGAGCGTCATGCGCTCATTATCGGGACCGGAGCCGGACGGGACAAGCCGCATCGCGACCTCGCGTCGGAGCCTGGATCGGCAGCTTCCGCGGACGTCCCTCGCGGCGGACCCGCGTCCTTACTCGCCTTCCTCCTCGGTTTCGGCGGGCGGCACCAAACCCTCGAGCCCGCGGAGTAGATCCTCCTCGGTCATGCGATCGAACTGAAGGTCGCCCGCGGTCTCGGGATCCGCAAGATTGGCGGCGGGCGCCATGGCAGGAACGGCTTCGAGTTCGGGTTCGTCGACTTCCACGTGCTTCTGCAGCGAATGGATGAGGTCTTCCTTCATGTCCTCGGGCGAGAAGCGCACGTCGGCGATCTCGCGCAACGCGACGACGGGGTTCTTGTCGTTGTCGCGCTCGACCGTGATCGGGGAGCCCGAAGAGATGAGCCGGGCCCTGTGGCTGGCCAGCAGCACCAGCTCGAACCGGTTCTCGACCTTGTCGATGCAATCTTCGACGGTGACGCGCGCCATGCGGTGATCCTTCGCGGGCAGACGATGGTGATTTCCGTTGCGGTAGCCCTTGCCCGCGTCGGACGCAAGACATTCCGTCGATCGGTGGTGGGCCGGTTTGAATTCGACGTCCAGGACTCGGACGATCTCCTCGGGGCCGCGACATGGTGGCTCGTTCGCAGTCCCTGCTGCCAATACGTCAGGAGAAAACGTTCGGGTGGAAGCACTCGCGCCAACAGGCCATGTGGCGCCCGCCCCCGTGCCGAAGGCCGCTTCTCCCGCCGGCGCTCCGGGTCAGTCTTATATGGGCCTCAGAGGGCTTGGCCATGGACCAATTCGGCTTAGACCCCTCGCCTTCTATCGTTCGGTGCTGCCGGGGAGGGTGGAGACAGGAAGATCATCGGAGACGAGCGGTGGAAAGGTCATACCGTCGCCTCCCGCCGATTCTCAGGCGTGAAAACTGAAGTCCTGCCTGTTGTGGACCAGTTCGTCCTTGCTGACGCCCGCCACCAGGATCGCGTCGCCGCTTGTTGGGTCATGGATCACCGCGCCGCCGCCCGTGTCCTGCGTATGGCGCAATACATCGGCGATGTCGGTGAAGTCGGACGCCGGTAAATCCAGGATGTCGTGCCCGCCGCCCGCCGCTGTGAAGCCGTGCACTTGGTCGTAGCCGAACCCGGGACTGAACACGAAGTTCGTGTCGGGTTGGTTCTGGTTGCGGAAGATGTCGGAGTAGCCCGATTCCACGGACTGATCGGGCGTGTCCACGATCACGGCCCGCGAGCCGTCGTTGCGCTCCCGCGTTTCCGTCAGGAGCGTACCGTCAGACCCGTACGACTCCGTGAAGGACGAGTAGCGCTTGCCGTTGAAGAAGGTGCCGTCCGAATAGGTGTAGCTCGACGTGCCGTCACCGTTGTCGGTATAGGTGTCGCGGTACACCACCGAGCCGTCGCGGTTGAAAAAGGTCTGGCCCGTGAAGGCGCCTGTGTCAGGGTCGTAGCTGTCCTGCTGGGCCACGTAGGGACTGTGCCTGATGCCGGCCACGAGGTCGAAAGGCGCACCTGCCAAAGCCGTGCCGCCTTGTCCATTCGTTTCGGTGAATGTCAGGCTCTGCGGGACGCGCCCGACATGATCGGTGAACGAGAAAGTGCCGTCCGGGTTCAGCGTGGCGGCGCCAAGGTCCTGGCTTTGCCCATCGACCAGAGCCGAAACTTCCACATGGTCCACCCCCGCCGCGCTTGATGCGCTGCCCGTGATCGTGAAGGCGCCGTAGCCTTCGCCCGTCACGGTCGGATCGACCGTGACGGCGTCTGCCGGAAGTGTGTCGGTCACGCTCGTCGTGTCATCGCTCGCCGACAGCCCGCCGCCGGCGCTCGTATCCGTGATCGTGAAGGTCGTCGTGGCCTGGCCTCCCGGGGTTCCGGTCCCGGCCGGGGTGAAGCGGAGCGCGTCGAGTTCCGCCGTCAGGGTATAGGCATCCCCGGTGAGCGTGTAAGTGCCGTTCCCGTCGCCGGTCAGCCCGTCGCCGCTCAAGGAACCGCCGGCGCCCCCGAGCGCGATGGTGAGCGTGTTGGGGTAAAGATCGAACGGGCCGGAGATGGTCGTGTACAGCCCCGATGCGATCTGGCGATTAGGATCCGTGATCGTCACGCCGGAGAAGGGCGTCACCGGATCTTCCGACGCCGTGGTCTGCGCGCCCGTGGTGCCCGTGATGGTGGGTGCTGTCGGGGGATCCAAGTTGGATACTCTGGTTCTGTCATCGGAGACATTGCCGAAGTTCAAGACGAGTCTGGCCGTGAAGCCCGTATCGGGCGGGCCGGCCGTTGGCGTGTAGGTGAGCGCGTCGAGACTCTTGGTTATGTCCGCAGCGGTGCCGGTCAGAGTGTAGTAGCCGCCGGTGGGATTGTTCAGCCCGTCGCCGCTCAAGGTGCCGTACCCTTGGACATCGATACCCAAAGTATCGATGGCGCTGCTGTTCGGGTCCGTCACGGTTACGCCCGAGAAGGGCATGACCGGCGCCTCGGATGTGGTGCTGGAGAGCCGGGTGCCAGTGATGGTGGGATCGGCCATATCGTTCACCTTTTCGCGTCGGCTCGCAGCCGCACACGCCTCGCTCAGTCGCCCCGGATGACGGTTAGCACGTTCTCCCCACGCCATCCAATCGCCGGCACTCGGCGCGAGCGCGGCCAAGCCCGGCGGATTTGCGACCTACGGGGTGGCGGGCCGCCTGATTCGAACTGGTCCGCTAGCGAAGGATCTGCTCCGCGACGGAGACGGTACCGACGCACATGCTGGAAAAGTCCCACAAGGAACGACGAACAAGGCGGAGATACCACGGGGCGGTCGGAAAAAACTCTCAATTCAGGCATGACTGACGCGGTGGACGCGTGAGATTGCCCGTTGCGGAAAAGCCCGTGGCTCTCTAGGGAGCAGGCCAAGCGGCATTGAACCTATCAGGTCCGGCAGGCCCGCGCCCATGCGCCCAAGCGCGACCGGTGATCGGGCGTCATCGATCAGCCGACCGAACATCGAACTCGCTGCAATTGACCCAAGAGCAACACCCGTATGGCTGAGCAAGAACGGACTGCCCTCTTCATCGACGGCGCAAATTTGTACGCCACCGCGAAGACGCTTGGTTTCGATATCGACTACAAGCGCCTGTTACGCGAGTTCCAGAGCAAAGGTCGCCTAATCCGCGCGTTCTACTATACAGCTTTGGTTGAGGACCAAGAATATTCTTCGATTCGACCCCTTATCGACTGGCTCGATTACAACGGCTACGCGGTCGTCACCAAGCCCACCAAGGAGTTCGTGGACTCGATGGGCCGCCGGAAGGTGAAGGGCAACATGGACATCGAACTCGCGGTCGACGCGATGGAGATGGCCGGGAACCTCGACCACATGGTGCTGTTTTCGGGCGACGGCGATTTCCGCTCACTGGTCGAGGCGGTCCAGCGCCGAGGCGTGCGGGTTTCCGTGGTGTCGACCGTCACGACACAGCCCCCGATGGTGGCGGACGAGTTGCGTCGCCAGGCCGACGAGTTCATCGACCTGGTGCATCTGATCGGCAGGATAGGTCGGGACGGCGATCGTCCTGAGCGCGCGCCGCGGTTGAACGAGCGCCGGCCCGCCATGGCCAGCTACAACCCGACGAACCCCCTCGAGGACGACGGCGCGCCGACGTCGTGACGCCGCAGCTGGCGGCAGAACCGCCGCTCGATTGCCCGCGCTGCTCGCGCTTGGTGGAATTTCGCGCCGCCTGCCGGATGCGCGATCCCGCCGGTCATAACGCCCCCGTTGCTTCGTTCGGGCCTTCGGACGCGCGTCTCCTCGTCGTCGGCTTGGCGCCAGGACGCGACGGCGCCAATCGCACCGGGCGCCCGTTCACCGGCGACTGGGCAGGCGACCTCCTCTACGAAACGCTCGGCCGATATGGCTTCGCCTTCGGCCGCTATGACGAGCGGCCGGACGACGGCCTCGTCCTGGTCGACTGCATGATCACCAACGCGGTGCGTTGCGTACCCCCCGCCAACAAGCCGCTGCCCGCCGAGATTGCGACCTGCCGCGATTTTCTGGTCCAGCGTATCTCGAGCCTCGACGATCTCGCGGTCGTGCTGGCACTGGGCAGGATCGCCCACGAGAGCGTCGTCCGTTGCTTCGGACAGCGCCTTGCAGCCGTTCCGTTCGGACACGGCCGGCAGCACGCCATTTGCTGGCGCGCCCGACCGTTGCGGCTCTTCGACAGCTATCATTGCTCGCGTTACAACACGAACACCGGCGTCTTGACGACGGCGATGTTCGGTGCAGTCTTCGGCGAGATCCGCCGCTACCTGGACGCCGAGACTCGATGAGCCCTCATCCCTTGTCGCGCATCAGGCGGGACTTTTCGCGGTTCCAGTCCCGCTGCTTCTCGGTCTCGCGCTTGTCGTGCAGCTTTTTGCCGCGCCCGATCGCGAGGGTAAGCTTGGCCCGTCCGCGGTCGTTGAAATAGACCCTCAGGGGAATCAGCGTCATGCCTTCGCGTTCGACGCCCTGGGCCAGCTTGGCGATCTCGCGCGCCTTCATAAGGAGCTTGCGAGGCCGCTTGGGTTCGTGATTGAAGCGGTTGCCGTGCCCGTATTCGGGGATCGTGGCGTTGATCAGGAACAGCTCGCCCTTCTCGGCCGACGCGTAGCTCTCGGCGATCGTAGCCTTGCCGCTGCGCAGCGATTTCACCTCGGTGCCGGTCAGCACAAGGCCGGCCTCGAAGACATCCCCGATCTCGTAGTTGTAGCGGGCCCGGCGGTTGTCGGCCACGACCTTGTAATTGGTTTCGTCCTTGACCAAGGCGGGACCTGTTTTCCTTCTGAACGCCCCATCGGCCGCCCATCTCGCCGAGGTCGAGCGCCTCAGCTATTGGCCTGTTCGGGCCGGCCTGATCAGCCGTCGACCAGGCCGGCGTGAACCATCGCACGTGCGACCAGGTTCCGGGCCGACTCCGACAAGGGTAGCATGGGAAGGCGAAGCTCCTCGCTTATACGCCCGAGCCGGGCGAGGGCATATTTAGGGCCGGCCGGGCTGGGCTCGACGAAAAGCCCCGCGTGCAGCGGCACGAGCCGGTCCTGGATGTCGAGCGCCCGGCGGTAGTCGCCCGCCAGCGCGGCCTCCTGCAGAGCGGCGCAGAGCCGCGGGGCGACATTGGCTGTGACCGAGATGCAGCCGTGCCCGCCCGCCGCCATGTAAGGCAAGGCCGTCATGTCCTCACCGCTGAATTGAAGGAAGTCCGGACCCATGGCATGACGCTGGAGCGATACGCGGGCCAGGTTGGCGGTCGCGTCCTTCACGCCGGCGATGTTGTCGAGCTCGTAGAGCCGCTGCATGGTGTCGACCGTCATGTCGACGACCGAGCGCGGTGGGATGTTGTAGATGATGATCGGGATGCCGATGGCGTCGTTGACGGCCTTGAAATGGCGGTAGAGCCCTTCCTGGCTTGGCTTGTTGTAATAGGGCGTCACGACCAGCACGGCGTCGGCACCGCACTGCTCCGCATGGCGTGCCAGGGCGATCGCCTCGGCCGTGTTGTTGGATCCGGCCCCCGCGATCACGGGCACCCGGCCGCGCGCCTCGCCGACGCAGACCTCGACGATCCGCATGTGCTCTTCGTGTGACAGGGTCGGGCTTTCGCCCGTCGTGCCGCAAGGCACCAGCATGTGCGAACCCTCGGCGATCTGCCAATCGACGAGGGCCCGGAATGCGGGTTCGTCGACGGCGCCGTCCTTGAACGGCGTGACGAGCGCGGGCGCCGAACCTCTGAATCTGGCGGCCATGATGTTTCGCGACCTCTCGTGTTGAGCCCACCTTCGCGAGGCAGCCTAAAGCATGCCGCATTTCCATGGCTGGGTGAAAGCGTCGGTCGGTTTAGCGCGCCTGAGCGAGCGTGAACAGTGTTTTACCGAACCGTCACGGAGGGGCACGCCCGCGTGGGCGTGGTTTAACATTCGTAAATGTCGCGCGTGCAGCATACGTTGCATGGTTCGAGCCCGGCCAACGTGGTGAGCGCATGGCGAATAAGCGTAAGCTGGCCGTCTTGATGGCTGGTACTGGGATGACCTGCGTGGCGATGTTCGTGCCATCGGTTCGTCACATCGTGGAGACCGCGCCGAAGCGGTGGTTCTCGCACCGCGCGGTGCTGGCTCGGGCCCTCACGGATCCCCGTACGACCGCACCGGTTCGCCGTTCCGAGCCCAAGATCGCGTTGCGCGCTGGCGCCCTGGCAGTCGAAACAGCGCCCGACGACTTGGGAGCGAAGGCGGACGCTCAAGGGCCGACTCTGGCCGCATCGGAGGTCCTCTCCTCGCAATCCGGGATAGCTGGGCCAGGTCCGAGTGAAGGGCCCTCGACGCCCGAGACCGCCACGGAAAGCGGCGCACCTACGGGCCCCTCGGTGGCCGCCAAGGACCCGGAGGGGCCGCTGGTGCGCCAGGCGATCGAGTCCTACCGCCATAACGACCTCGCGTCCGGCGATGCGGTCGCCAGGGCCATTCAAAGCCCGGTGGCGCGGCTCACCGCGGAATGGGCCGCCATCAGGCTCGACTCCCACCTGTTAGGCTTGGCCCGGCTCGACGCTTTCGCGACCGCCCACCCTGACTGGCCAGCCCTGCCCTGGGTCAACAGACGCGTGGAGGAAGCCGTTGCCGGCGATCACGCCAACACCGCCCAGGTCGAGGACCGGCTGGGCAAGGCGCACCTGAGGACCGTGGCCGGGAAGGTGGCTCTGGCCCAAGCCGAGCGGTCGCGCGGCCATGCCGACGCAGCGGCCAGGATCATCCACCAGGTCTGGCGGGAAGAGGAACTGTCGCCTTGGCAGGAAACCGCGATCTTGCGTGACTTTGCCGAGGTGATCGACCGCGACGACCACCGTATTCGGGCTGAGCGTTTTCTCTACAAGGAGAAGGTTCAGGCAGGCCTCAAGGAGGCGAGCCTCGCCGGGCCGGACGTGGTCGCTCTAGCCAAGGCCCGGGTCGCGGTGATCGCCAACTCCAGCCTGGCCGACGTCGCCCTCGCGGCGGTGCCGAAGTCCCTGCAGGCGGACCCGCTGTTCCTGTTTTCGCGGGTTCAGCGGCTGCGACGGGCCAACAAGGCGATCGAAGCTGCCGAATTGCTGAACGCGGCGCCGCGTGATCCCGCCCTGATGATCGACGGCGACGAATGGTGGACGGAGCGGCGGATCGTGGCCCGCAAGCTGCTCGACCTCGGCGACCCCCAACGAGCGTACAAGATTTGCGCCGAACACGGGGTCGCAAGCCCCACCTCCGACATTGAGGCCGAGTTCCACGCCGGCTGGATCGCCCTGCGCTTCCTCAACGATCCGAAAACCGCGGCCGGCCATTTCGCGGCGATCGCCAAGCTCGCCGAGACGCCGATCTCGAAAGCCCGCGCCGCCTATTGGCAGGGCCGAGCCGCCGAGGCCCAAGGTGCTGGCGAGGAGGCGACGCGCCATTACACCGAGGCAGCCGCCTACTCGATCACGTTCTACGGACAACTCGCGGCGAGCCGGCTCGGACGGACCTCGATCGCCCTCCGGACCGTGCCGGCCGCCACCGCCGACATGCGGAGCGAGGCTGTCCGCGTGACCGAATACCTCTACGGTCTCGGAGCCCGCGACATCGCGCTCCCGCTCGCCATCGACATCGGCAGGGCCGAGACGTCGGAGGCCCAGATCGGAGCCGTCGGCGACGTACTGGAGCGCAACCGCGATGCCTGGGCGAGCCTGACGGTCGGGAAGGCTGCGACCCAGCGCGGCATGGCGCTCGACGACACCGCCTTCCCCACCTTCGGGATCCCGAATTTCCGGCCGCTGCCGAACTCGGCCGACCTGTCGGTCGTCTACGCCATCGCACGCCAGGAGAGCGAATTCGACCCGCGCTCCTCGTCATCGGCCGGCGCCAAGGGCCTGATGCAGATGATCTCTTCGACGGCCCGCAGCACCGCGGCAAGGGCCGGCATCTCCTACGACGACGGACGCCTCGCCAGCGACCCCGCCTTCAACGCGCAACTCGGAGCCGCGCATCTCGGAACCTTGCTCGACGAGGAAGGCGGTTCCTACATCCTCACCTTCGCGGCCTACAACGCCGGCGGGAAAGCCGTGCACGACTGGGTCGTGGCCTATGGCGACCCGCGCAAGCCCGGCATCGACGTGGTCGACTGGATCGAACGCATCCCCTACTCCGAAACCCGCAACTACGTTCAGCGCGTGATGGAGAACCTCCAGATCTACAGGGCCAGACTCGGCCGTCCCGCCATGATGGTGGTGGGCACCGAGCCGCCGCCTGCCGGCAGGGGCACTTGATCGTCGACATCGAAGCCGGCATGGGTTTTCTCGACGAGGAAACGAGCCGCTTCACCGCGAGTACGGACGGCTTACGCCTGCACTATCGGGATCTCGGGCCTGCTTCCTCGGCGGCGCTCCCGGTCTTGTGTCTACCCGGGCTGACCAGGACATCGGAGGATTTCGGCGTTCTGGCGGCCGCTCTCGCGGCCGGCCAGGGCGGTCTGGGGGCTGGGGTGCCCCGTCGGGTTCTGGCGCTGGACTACCGCGGACGCGGCGGCTCCGCCCGCGACCCGCAAGCCGAAAACTACAACGTCGGGGTCGAGGCCGGGGACGTTCTGGCGGTTCTCGCCGCGGCCCGCGTGGGCCCGGCGATCTTTGTCGGGACGTCGCGCGGCGGCCTTATTACCCTCGTGCTGGGCGCCACCCATCCCGGACTGATCCGCGGCACGGTGCTCAACGACATCGGGCCGGTGCTGGAGCCTGCCGGCCTCGAGCGCATCCGCGGCTATGTCGGCAAGTTGCCGATCCCGCGGAACTGGGACGAGGCGGTCGGCACCATCCAGGGCTATGCCGGGTCGCAGTTCACCGGGCTGTCTAAGGACGAATGGCTGGCCTTCGCCCGGACGACATTCGTGGAGCGGGAGGGGACGTTCCATGGCCGGTACGACCCCGCATTGATGCATGCGCTGCGCGCCCTCGAACCGACGGCGCTGCCGGCGCTTTGGCCGCAGTTCGAAGGCCTCGCCCGGGCGCCGCTCCTGGTGATCCGGGGGGAGAACTCCGACCTCCTGTCCGAGGCCACTGCCGCCGAGATGGCGCGACGCCATCCCGATTGCGCGCTGTTCACCGTGCCGGGCCAGGGCCACGCGCCCCTGTTGCGCGATGCAGCGACGCTCGACCGCATCGCGGCCTTCGCACGCCATTGCGACCGCTTCAACCGAGCCGGGTCGGACGCGGACACACGCCCGATCGCAGACGCGGCCCGGTCTGTTCCCGAATCTGGTCCGGCCTGAGCACGCCCCACGCGGCATATCGCGTCGAATCCGGGTCAACCTATGAAGCGACCGCCGAAACGAGGACTGCCTTGCTCATCATTGAAGTCGGGTGGTCGGCCATCCGACTCGGAGCAGGCGTTCCGGGCGTTGCACCAGATGCGTCGCGCTGCATCAGGAGGCTCGCCGCGATGGCGGGGGCGGGCTCGGGTCGACCGTGCAAATAGCCCTGCACCTCGTGGCAGCCGAGCTCCGCCAGAAGCTTCAGCTGTTCGGGCGTTTCGACTCCCTCGGCATTGACCCTGAGTCCCAGCCCCTGCGCCATGCCTACCACGGCCCCGATGATGGCCATCGAGGAGCGGTCCCCCGGCAGGTCGCGCACGAAGCTCTGGTCGATCTTGATCTTGTCGATTGCAAAGGTCCGCAAGTAGCTCAGTGACGAATAGCCCGTGCCGAAGTCGTCGAGCGATAGCCCGACGCCCGCCTGACGGAGCCGGTTGAGCAGCCCGCGCGCGATGTCGTCGTCTTCCATCAACAGCGATTCCGTCAACTCCAAATCGAGCCTTGCCGCCGGCAGTCCGGCCTCGGCCAGGGCGTCGAGGACCGTACCGACGAGGTCGCCGCGCGACAGCTGCACGGCCGACAGGTTCACCGAGACCTTGATGGGGAGTGGCCAGGCTACGGCCTCGCGGCAGGCCGTCCGCAGCACCCAGGCACCGAGCGGCTCGATGAGCCCGGTGCGTTCCGCGATCGGAATGAATCGTGCGGGCGACACGAAACCGTCCCGCGGATGGCGCCAGCGCAGGAGGGCCTCGACGCCCGTAATGGCGCCGCTCACGAGGTCGACCTGCCGCTGGTATAAGACGGTGAACTCGTCGCGCAGCAGGCCGTCGCGCAAGTCCTGCTCGAGCAGCTTGTTGGATTCGGCCACGTGTTCCATGGCGGCATCGAATACAACCACGACGTCGCCAGCGGCGCTCTTGGCTTCGGTGAGAGCGGCATCGGCATTCCGCATCAGCGTCTTGGCGCCGCCTTCGGTGGTGTGGCCGGCGACCGCCATGCCGACGCTGACCCCGATCGACGCCTGATAGGGCCCGATCTCGTGCACGCCCGCGATCGCGGCGATGAGGTCCTCGGCGAAGCGCCGAGCATCGCCGAGCGACGGCCGCTCGACCAGTAGCGCGAACTCGTCACCGCCGAGTCGCGCCGCGAGGTCGCCCGGGCCGGCGAGCAGGCGGATGCGGTCGGCGACCGCCACCAGCAACGCATCCCCGCTCGTGTGGCCGAGGCGATCGTTGACGATCTTGAAACGGTCGAGATCGAAGAACAGCAGGGCGGCGCAGTGCTCCTCTTTGTCGATCACCCCGCCGAGCGCGACCTCGATGCCCTCGAGAAGGACGCGCCGGTTGGGCAGACCGGTCAGCGCGTCGATACGCGCCATGGCCACAAGGCGGGCTTCGGCAGCGCGCTTCTCGGTCACATCCTCGAAGCTCAGGCAGATTGCGAAGCGCTCCGCCCCGAGGCGCCCGTCGAGCCCGACCGGGCCCGGCACGCGCGACAAGGTCGTGACGCAGTCGAGCACGATGCGTGTGTCGCCGGCTCCCGTCCACTCGATCTCCTGCGTCGGTCGCCGGCGCCAAGTGCCGGCCACAGCCCGCGCCAGCGCATCCGCGCAGGTGGCCGACAGCGGCCCTGGCAGCACTTCGTCGAACCTTGGGTGACCGTCGAGCCCTGCCGGCAGGCCGATGATGGAGGCCGCAGCGGCGCTGATGGCGCGCACGGTGCCGTCATGATCCACCACGACGACACCGGCGAAGCTGTCGGCGATCACCCGGTCGAGGATGACGCGCAGCCGGTCGGCCTCGCTGCGCGACCGTACGATACCCACTCTGCGAGCGTCGACCTCGAGGGCGATCGCGATGAGCGAGAAGCACAGCAGGCCCGCATGCGCAGGCGCGGTGGAGGGCACGAGGGGAAACCAGGACTGGACCGCGATCGCCATCGCCTCTGCCACGACGGCGGTGCCGGCGAGCAGCAGCAGATGCCCTCGCAGCTTCAGCCGAACCGCCAAGCCGGTAACTCCGGTGAGCAGCAGCAAGGTCAGCGCCAGGGAAAGCCCTGGGTCCACGGGCCTCAGCGCCCGCCCCTGCAGCAGGCTTTCCGCCGCCATGGCCTGCAGAGTCGGTCCGGGAACCGGACCGAACCGGGGCACCTGGAAAAAATCGCGCAGCTCGACCGCTGTTGCGCCGATCAGCACCTTGCGGCCGGCGATCACGGCCTTGTCGACGCGCCCCTGCAGGAGATCGATGGCTGAAACATGATCGAGCAGCGGTTCGAGGATGCCGTAGTCGACCAGGAAGGCTCCTCGCGCGCCGTCCTGCGTCGAGGCGAGTAGCGCCGCCATGGAGGGCATGGGGGTCACGCCAAAGAGTTCCTCCCGGGTCAGCGCCCTGATGCTTCCGTCCGGATCGGGCACGACGCTCACCGTCGCCTCCCAGGCATGGGCGGCCAGGCTCGGCAACGGCCGGCTGGCCACGAGTTCATCCCTGGCGCTGTGCGCGCTGGGCCGCTGGCGCAGTGCCGCGAGGATAACGCCACCTTCGGCGCGCTTCAGGGCGGCCTCGAGGGCGGCATCGCCCTCCGGCGACGAGGGGGAGCTGAAATCGACGTCGAATGCGATTGTGTCGGCGTCGAGTTTCAGCAAGGCATCGATGAGCCGCGCATGCACCGCACGGCCCCACGGCCAGCGGCCCAAGGCGGCGATGCTCGCTTCATCGATGTCGACCAGCGTGATGTGGCCGCTCGGCGGCCGATTCCAAACGGCAAAGCGCGCGTCGCCGATGGCCGCTTCGAACCATCCGAGCCGCCCCGTCAACGACAGGACTGCAACCGCCGTCAAGGCAACGGACCGTGCGACGAGCCCGCGGCGGGCCCGGACGGTCCGGCGTGTTCTGGCCAGCCAGGCCAAACCCGGCCCGGGCGGCCGGCTCATCGCGCTTGTCCGCCTCCACCGCCCGAAGAGCCGCCGTGGGCACGACCGCCACCTTGACCAGCGTTGCCGGCTCCGCCGCCGTGTCCGTCACCGCCGCCGGCGCCGCCATGTCCACCGTCGTTGCCGCCGCCACCGCCGCTGTGCCCACCGCCGCCGCCGTGCCCGCCACCGCCCCCGGGGCCACCGCCGCCGCCGCTGTGCCCACCGCCGCCGCCGTGCCCGCCACCGCCCCCGGGGCCACCGCCGCCGCCGCCGGGGCCGCCGTTGCCATTGCCGTTGCCGTTGCCGCGACCTCCGGCGCCGCCCCCGGCGGTTGCACCCCTATTCCCCGCGCCAGCGGGACCGCTACCCGAACCACCCGCCCTGCCTGATGCTGCGCTCTCGCTTCCGCGGCCGTCGGCCTTATGGCTATGAGCGCTGCCGCGATCTGTCGTCGACTTCGATGGCGCCGGACCACCGCTGGTCCCCGCGCCTGCCATGCCAGCGGCTTCAGCACGACCCCGGTCACCCGCAATCCCAGAGGCCGTCGCGCGATTGCGTGCTGCCTCGCCAGGGCGACTGCGGTTCGCGTTGGCTGGGTGCGGTGACTGACCAGCCACATGCGCCTGATGTGCTGAAGGAGCCCTATAGCCCGCGGCTATGCTGCCTGATGCTGGGCCTCGACGTGCTTGTGCGACACTTGCAACGCTTGTACTCAGCGGGCGAGCCGAAACGCGAGCCGCATCGGTGTTGTCTTTATTGTCACCTTCATTGTTACTTTTCTTCTGCTTATTGTTGTTTCCGTTATTGTTGTCGCCCTTTGCAGGCTTGCTGGGCTTGTCGGGCTTGCTGGGCTTGGCAGGTTTGCCAGTCGGCCCATCCGGGTTGGGGGCCGGCGCAGGCGCCGCGGGAGCGGGTGCCGCCGGCGCAGGCGCCGCGGGAGCGGGTGCCGCCGGCGCAGGCGCCGCGGGAGCGGGTGCCGCCGGCGCAGGCGCCGCGGGAGCGGGTGCCGCTGGCGCAGGCGTAGCAGGTGCCGCGGGGGCTGGTGTCTCGGGAGCGGGTGCTACTGGCGCAGGCGCCGCGGGAGCGGGTGCCACAGGCGCGGGCGTAGCAGGCGCAGGCGTCGCGGGAGCGGGCGTAGCAGGCGCAGGCGTCGCGGGAGCGGGTGCTGCTGGCTCAGGCGTAGCAGGCGCAGGCGTCGCGGGAGCGGGTGCTGCTGGCTCAGGCGTAGCTGGTGCAGGCGCGGCAGGCGTCGGTGCCGCGGGGGCTGGCGCCGGCGTGGCCGGCGCAGGTGCCGCGGGGGCCGGCGTCTCGGGAGCGGGTGCCACGGGCGTCGGTGCCGCGGGCGCAGGCGTCGCGGGCGCGGGCGCCGCCGGCGAAGGCGCGGTGGGGGCCGGTGCGGCGGGAGCGGGCGCGGCCGGCGCCGAGGGAGCGGACGGCGCCGGCCTGTTGTCGGCCGGGGGGGTCGCGCTGGGGCCGGCCTTTGTGGAACTCGGGGTCGTCACCACACCCGTGGCGGCCGACGAAGGGGCGGCGTTGGAGGTCGGTCCCGCGATCGGGGCACCCGCGTTAGCATAGGCCGTGGTGCTGGCCGGCGCCTGTATCGCCGATACCGCCGTCCTCACGCCGCCAACGTTCTGGGTCTGGCTGTTGCTCGCAGAGGGTGCCGCACGAGCAGCGAGCCCCGGTGCCGCTGCCGCGGCCGGCGCTGCCGTTTCCACACCCGCCAGGCCGGCGGTCGGCGCCGCAGCCGAGATCGCGCCGGTGACCGCGGCCCGGGGTTTGCCCTGTGTGACGGCGGCACGCCGACCCGGGCCCGACACCGACAGACCGTGACTGCCGACACTGGCCTGCTGACCGGCCGTGACACTCGTCACCTGACCGGTCTTGAGTGACGTAACCTCAACGGTGCCGCGGGCGACCGCCACACCACCGGTCACGCGGCCCACCGAAACCGTGAAATGCGTACCTTTGACCACGGCCGCCAGCATGGGCGTCTCGACCGAGAAATGTTGGACGTTTCGCTTTTCGACGTCGAACGACACCAAGCCGGCCTTCTCGACCACCGTAGTCGACAGGCCCTGATCCGGATGCTCGTTAACCGCCACCATGCTTTTCGGACCGATCACCATCGACTCGGTGCCCCGCTGCAGCATCACACGAGATCGTTCGCCAGTGGACACCGAGACGCCGGGATCGATTGTCATGCCGACGGCGATGTCGGTCCGTGCGCTGTCTGGACCGGTCCAGGCACGACCCGACACCTTGCTGACCTGCCATTCCGCGGCGGAAGCGGCAGGCGCTGGCAGGTTGGACAGGACGGTCAGGAGACTCGTCGCGGCAAGGAGGCGTAAGCGGAAATGGGTCATAGGGAAACGGTGGGCGATACAAGTTGAAAAATTGTTTCAGCAGCAAACTAAAAGGACCCAAGGGGCGCGAAGCAGGCCACCGGATCGGCCGGACGGTGCAGGCGCAGGCGCCCAGCCGGAAGAAAGCTGCCGACCATTCGTCTTGAACGACGGCAAGAAAGGGCGCGATCAAGTCTGCTGGTCGTCAGCTCCTCACAGCGGACCCCATCGCTAAGCGTTTGATCTGAAAACGGTTCATCCGGCCTAGGCTCGATCCGCGCCGATTACTTCGGATCTAGTCTGACTAAATCTCTCGTGGAAAGCGGAGTCTCTGGACCACTGAGGTACGGCTGCAATCACAGTTAGGTGTTAACCCGTTTCATAAGGCTCCGTGCATACCCGTTCCTGTGTGATTGGAAGGTCCATTCGGAGCCTTGTGATGCACGAGTTCGACTCCTGTGGAATCTCTCGAAGCGAGCCCTGAAAGGCCGATAACGGATGCAAGCTGTCCTTCGACCCGCACTCCTCGCGGGTTCAGCGACTCCGGCGTCCGGCCAAAGCGCGCGAAGCCCTGCCGTCAAGCGTCTCGTGCCGCAGCACAGCCGGTGACATATCGCGATGGGCCGCACTCGTTGAACCTAAGACGCACCAGCGCGGTTGCGACTCGCAGAACGACCATGGGGATCGCTGTCTATGTCAAGGCTCGACGTCGAGACGCCACTTCGCCGGAACCGCAATGTCTCGCTGCGCTTCTATCGCATCGCGTTGGCCGTCTCGCTGCTCATCAACGTGCTGCTGGCTACAGGGATCTGGTACTACAGCAGCATCGAAGGCGTGCTCTCGATGGTCGAGATGGCGGTCGGTATCTTGAACTGAGGTGGCAGCGAATGTGGCGCTGACGGCGCCTGAGCGAGCGGTATCATCCTGGCCCGCTGAGTTGCCGGGCCGGAATGCCCCATGTCATTTGACACGAGAGCCCCCGTGCCCTGTCCAGGGCCGGAGCGGGCAATGTCGTGAGCACGCGGGCCGGGCCACCGTGACGCCCAGTACATTGGTCTCGACCATCTCCACCACCCGCTCGATCAGGTCGACCCCGGTACCCTCATTTCAGCTTCGAGCTGCAACTCGACTTCCCGCGGATCCGTCCGGACCGCGAGGACATCGGTGCTCGTGGCGACAGCGCTCTGCAACGCGTCGGCCACAGCATTGGGAATGCGTTCAGCTTGCCCAATGCTGAAGTGGAGCTTGTCGCTCGGGACACCGGCCGCAGGGAACCGGAGAAGCGCCGGGCAATCGCCTCAGCACACGCCCAAAAGGCAAGGAGCCCGAAAGGGGCGAAGTCATTGGTCGGAGTGATAGGATTCGAACCTACGACCCCTAGTCCCCCAGACTAGTGCGCTAACCGGGCTGCGCTACACTCCGACGCCGCATTGCGGTAGCAGCCGTATAGGATTTTCGGCGCAGGGCCGCAAGCGGCAATCAACGGCGTCGGCGGAGACCTTTCGGCGAGGTCAGTGCTCGATGATCGATGCGCTGCATGCTTGCGCCTGGAGGGCATCCAGCTCGATCGTGCCCGGGATCAAGGAACTGACCGCATCCTCGGCGCGCTCCAGCAGCAAGGCGACATCCACGATGCGCAACCGCGCCGCTTCGTCGCGAATATATGCGATCAGACGTCGCAAGGCCCTGAGGTTCTCATCGTAATCTTCACGATTTTTCACGCCGATTCCCTCCCGTCGAGCCTCAGCCTCGTCGCCGTGCCGTCCGACATCGGTCGGTACTCCCCCGGGCGCCGCGGACCTGCTCGAGGGCGCCGCCGTGCATTCAACGCAGGTACCGCCGACAGCCTGGGTTGACGAGGCTTTGATCATGCCCGGATCGCGCGACACGGCAATAGCCTTCCCGTCACTCGGATCGAAAAAAGCTTGCAGGTTCCGGTCGGACGAAGCGCCCGGAGCCGCTCTTCTTTCAGCGGACGCCCCGGGACATGGTGAGGCTTGCGGTCGGTTTCACCTGAGCCAGGGCTCCGAGTTCCTCGGTCAACCCTGCACGGCCCGCGCGGCGGCGAGCAGGCGCTCGCACTCGGCCACATCGAACATCACGGCTTGCAGCCGCCCGACCAGGTCGGCAGCCGAAGCGGCCCGGGCGTTCCCCTCGGCGGGCCGCTCGATTTCGCGCGATGCCACACCGGACCGCAGAGCCGGCTTCGAGGTACCGGGATCGGGCGATGACAGAAGCCATTGTGGCAAGCGGCCCTGGTTACCGGGCCCGTTCCGGCCCTCCAGGTGGGGGCTATGCCGTACGTCGTCCTGCGTCACGCGTTCGTCCCCCTGATGATCTCCGGTCGCTCGTAATGACGGACCGTCACCGGGTGACGGACCGCCACCGGAAGCAAGAGCCGCCAGGGCGCGTGGCCCCTGCTCGCGCAACATGCGTTGCACGCCTTTGATGGTGTAGCCGTCGCCGTAGAGCAGCGCCTTGACGGCCCGCAGCAGTTCTACGTCCTCGCGGCGATAGAACCGGCGGCCTCCGGCGCGCTTGAGCGGCTTGACTTGCGGAAAACGCGTCTCCCAGAACCGCAAGACATGCTGCGGAAGCTTCAGGTCCTCCGCGACCTCGCTGATGGTGCGGTAGGCGTCCGCGCTCTTCTGCAAGGTGCTCCGCTCAGTCATTTTGCGGCAGGGGCGCGCCGTTGATGCGGCTCTTCAGGATACTCGACGGCTTGAAGACCATCACGCGCCGCGGCGTGATCGGTACTTCGATCCCCGTCTTGGGATTGCGACCGACCCGCTGCCCCTTGGAGCGTACCACGAAAGAGCCGAAGGACGACAGCTTCACCGTCTCGCCTCGGGCAATGGCCTGACAGATTTCCTGCAGCACCATTTCCACCAGTTGAGCCGATTCGGTGCGCGACAGCCCAAGCTGCTGATATACGGCTTCGGACAGGTTCGCCCGCGTGATGGTCTTGCCATCCGGCGTGTCGGGAACTTTCGTCATGAGCGCTCTCGACAACCTCTCAGGATGGGCTTTTCGCGCGACTCGCCAACGCTGCTCGGCATGCTGAGTCTGAATAGGCTCGCAGGAACCTGATTAGAGCACGTCCGACCCACGCGAAAGCACGCAGTCATCGCCATGACCTGATTTCCGCGAGAGCCTTGCGCCGCAGGAGCGGTCCGGAACGAGCGATGCGCGGCATCCCCGCCCCGAGGCGAAAGATGACCCCCGGCGCTCACCACCGCAGCAAGGCACTTCCCCAGGTGAATCCACCACCGACCGCCTCGAGCATGACGAGTTGGCCCCGACGGATCCGGCCATCCGCGCAGGCCTGATCGAGGGCCAGCGGGATGGAGGCCGCCGAGGTGTTGGCGTGGAGATGCACCGTCGTGACGACCTTCTCGGGCGGGATGCCGAGCTTCACGGCCGAAGCGTCGATGATGCGGCGATTCGCCTGGTGGGGCACGAACCAATCGAGGTCATGAGGCCCAACCCCCGCAGCCTCGAAGGCATCCTTGACCACGTCGGTCACCATGCCGACGGCGTGCCGGAACACCTCCCGCCCCTCCATCCTGACATGTCCGACGGTGCCGGTGGTGGACGGGCCACCGTCCACGTAGAGCTTGTCGCGGCCGCGGCCGTCGGATCGCAGGTGGGTCGTGATGATGCCGCCGTCGTACAACGGATCGCCGCCTTGCCGCGCTTCGAGCACGACGGCTCCGGCACCGTCGCCGAACAGCACGCAGGTCGTCCGGTCACTCCAGTCAAGCAGACGGGAAAATGTTTCGGCGCCGATCACCATGGCCCTGCGGTGGGATCCCGACCGGAGGAACTTGTCGGCGGTAGCGAGCGCGAAGACGAAGCCGGAGCACACGGCCTGCAGGTCGAACGCCACGCCGGTCGTCAGCCCGAGAGCGGCCTGCACCTGAGTGGCGGTCGCCGGGAACGTGTAGTCCGGGGTCGCGGTCGCCACGATCAGAAGATCGATGTCGCCGGCGACGCATTCCGCCGAAGCCAGGGCCGCGCGGGCCGCCGCCGTCGCCAACTGCGAGGTCGTCTCGCCATCGGCCGCGAAGAACCGTCGGGTGATCCCGGTCCGCTGAACGATCCACTCGTCGGTCGTATCGACGGTCCGCGCCAGCTCCGCATTGGTGACGCAGCGCTCCGGCAGATAGGCACCGGTCCCCAGCACCACGGATCGCCAGCCGTTTGTTACCACTACCAAGCCTCTTTCCCGTTGATCGGTATCCCGAGCGGACTCGATACGTCTGTCGGCCGTCGATCCTGAGCGGCCCGGGTCCAGCTTCGAAACATGAATGCGTTGCTGCTCAGTCCCGGTCGCGATCGCATGTCGAAGCCATTCCGCCAACGGGAGGCCGCCGGACATAGCACGGCTCAGCTATGCGCCGAATCCGGTTCCTCGGCAATTGCCGAGGGCGGTCCTCGTCACGGTGCCGGCACCGTGGCATCGCCCGTCGTCGGGCGGACCTCAGGGAAGGCGTCAGGCAGAACGACCGGGCCCGTCTGCGCGTCCTGGGACAGCGCCAACTGTTCGCGGATGCGGGCCAGGAGATCGTTGCTGACCATCTCGTGTCCGACCGTGATGGCTCTGGAATAACCGAGCGCATCCGTGCCGCCGTGGCTCTTGATCACCACCCCATCGAGCCCCAAAAATACGCCGCCGTTGACCCGCCTCGGGTCCATCTTCTCGCGCAAGGCCGCAAATGCGTCCCTGGCAAACCAGTAACCGAGCTTCGACATCCAGTCTCGGCTCATCACCTCCCGCAGATAGCGGCCAATCTGCACGGCCGTGCCTTCGGCGGTCTTCAGTGCGATGTTGCCGGTGAAGCCCTCGGTCACGACCACGTCGACGGTCCCTTTGCCGAGGTCGTCCCCCTCGACAAAGCCCTTGTAGTCCAGGGACGTCAGTCCGAGGTCCCTGAGCAGGCGGCCGGCCGCCCTCACCTCCTCGAGCCCTTTGACCTCCTCAACCCCGACATTGAGCAGCCCGACCGTCGGCCTTTCGATGCCGAGCACGATGCGCGCCATGGCGGCCCCCATGATGCTGAGGTCGACGAGGTGTTGGGCGTCGGCACCGATACTGGCGCCGACATCAAGCACGATCGACACCCCCTTCACGGTGGGCCACATGGCCGCGATGGCGGGCCGGTCCACATGCGCCATCGTGCGCAGGCAGATCTTGGACATCGCCATCAGGGCTCCGGTGTTGCCGGCCGACACGACCACATCGGCTCGCCCGGACTTGACGGCTTCGATCGCTAACCACATGGACGATGTCCGTCGACCGGACCCACGCAAGGCCTGGCTCGGCTTGTCATCCATGCGGATCGCCACCGTCGTGTGAACCACCTCGGTCACGCGGGCGAGGTCGGGCTCGCGGGCCAGCAAGGGTTCGAGGAGGGCCTCGTCGCCGCACATCAGAAACTCGCTCGCGGGCCACCGCCGCAACGCTAGGGCGGCTCCGGGGATCACGACGGAGGGCCCGTGATCGCCGCCCATGGCATCGATTGCGATCCGGACCAGCTTCGTCATCCCTCACCCTTGCGGCTGCACGCCCCCTTCGATGAATGCCTTGGCGCGTTGCCCGGCGTCAACTCGCGGCGGTAGGCCGTCGCAGTCGAGAGCCTCGCAACGGCCTCGGAGGCGACATAGCCCGTCACCATGACGCAACCGCGCGACGCCTGGTCAGGCAGCCGGTCCAACCATCAGGCGTCGCCCGCACTCTTGAGGTTCCGCAGCATCGCGAAGGGCGACGCCTTCGGTTCGTCCGGCACTGAAGCGGCAGGCTCGGCAAATGTCACGCCGGGCTTCCTCGGATAGGGATCGAGACCGAGCACCAGGATTTCTGCCATCAAGGCTCCGAGGTCGATCCGCCCCCGGCGGATCGGATCGGGCAGGTCGCCGTCGTCGCTTTCGTCGGGGATGGGGCGAGCGGCCCTGGCCGCTATCTGGGCTTCGATTTCAGCCTCGCTGGCGAACCGGAGGTCGACCGGTTCGTCGAGGTCGCTCTCGAATTCATCGAGCGACAACACGCAGATCTGACGGATTCTCGCGGTGACGCTGCCGGTCACGCGGGCGCCGTCCGGGACCTCGCGCGCCACGAGAAAGGCGGCAGCGAGGGCGTCGATGCCGGGCAAACCGCAGTCGATCGCGACGGCCTGGCGCTCGGCGGCCGACGCTACCACGCGAAACGTGGTGCCGCCCTCCGTCACCGAAGAAACGTCGAACCATCGGGACAGCGGGCCGGATGCAGCCTGATGCTGGCGGACCATGACGTTCTACACCGTTACGGACAGGGGATCGGGAAACGGCAAAGGCCCGGCAAGACAATCGGCAAGAGGTGCGGCGTCGAGCCGCTCGGCCGTCACCTCCACATATCGCGTCATGCGGGCGGCATGGGCGCGGGTGGCATCCAGGCGACCCGCGTAGACGTTGCGCGACACGGCTGCGGTGAGGCTGCCTTCTCCGCGCAAAGCAGCGTCGTAGGCGGCCGACCGGCCCAGAAAGGCTTCCGCCAGTTTCTTCATGCGTTTCGGCACGGTGACGTCGCCGACTCCCGCCTCCCGGAGGTCGGCTTCGAGATTCGCGAAGACACCATCGACGAGGTTCTGGGCCACCGCCGGACCTGGGGCCTCGGCCTTGTTCAACCGGCGCAGGACCAAGCCGGCGTGCAAGGCCAGAAGCTCGAAGCGGCCCTCGAAGGTGTCGGGCACCCCGTAATCCAGGTAGAAGGCCGGTCTGCGAACCACGGCGACGCTCTCCGCGCAGAGCCGAGCGATGAGGGCGCGGTTGGGTGAGGAGCGCCGACGGCGGAAGGACAGAAACATCGGATCGCACGCGGCAATCGCCGCCTTCTCCCGTGGGGGATAAACTTGCTTTTCGGTAGGGTGCCAGTTACGCACTGCGCCTGGCCGATGCAAGGGTCGAGCGCCCGAGCGGTGCATCGGCTTCAGGAGGTTCCGGATGCGAGGCAAGGGAATCATCCTGGCGAGCGGGCGCAGGCCGTTCCGTCTGGCCGGGATCGCCATACTGTCCCTCAGCCTCGGCGGGTGCCTGGGCTACGACGGCGAGGTCACGCGCGGCTACGTCGTGGACCAGCGTTCGCTCGAGCAGGTGAAACCGGGGTCGTCGGCCGAGCAGGTGCTCGTGGTTCTGGGCACGCCGTCCACGACGTCGACCATCGGCGGCACCGCCTGGTACTACATCAGCCAGACGGTGGACCGCACGTTTGCCTTCTCGGCGCCCAGCATCGTCGACCAGCGCGTGCTGGCGGTCTATTTCAACAAGGACAAGAAGGTCCAACGCGTCGCCAATTACGGCCTGCAGGACGGCAAAGTCTTCGATTTCGTCAGTCGAACCACACCGACGGGCGGCGCCGAGCAGGGCTTCGTCAAGAACCTGTTCCGGTCCCTCCTCCGGTTCACCTGACCGGACAAGCAGCGCGCCGGGCATCAAAATCCGGCCGCAGGTTCCTCCGGAGCCAGAGGCGCAAGTTCGGCCGGCGGCGTGCCACTCGTGTGGCGCACCGGGTCGAATAGACGGAACAGCAGGAGCCCGGTCATGAAGCCGCCGATATGGGCCTCCCAAGCGATCGGGCCGCCGCTTGCCCCCCACGTGATGGATCCGAGTCCGAACAGGATGTTGGTCGCGAACCAGGCGATCAGGAACGCCACGGCGCGACGATCGGCCGCCAACTCGCGCAGCCGCTGCGCCGGCTGAAGGAAGGCCTGCCGGCGTCCGTCTTCGGCAGCCCCGATGATCGAGGCGACCGGCACGTGGGGCTGGAACATGAAGCGGAGCGTCGCCCCCATACAGCCCGACACGGATGCCGAAGCTCCGATCACCGGCGCCAGGTCGAGCGGATGGGCGAGATAGTGCACCACGGCACCCGCGAAGGCCGTCACGATCAGCAATAGCAGAAACCTGACGAAGCCGAAGCGGCGTGCCACCGGCGTGCCGAAGGCGAGCAACCAGACCGCATTCAGGCCCAAATGAGCCCAATCCGCGTGGAGCAGCGCGTAGGTGACGGTCGTCCAAGGTTGCGCCGAGCCGTCGCCGAGGAAGAACCGTCCCGCCTGGGCCTGACGGTAACCCTCGGCGCCCTGCCCGGCCAGTGCGACCGTCGCGTCGATGACCCGGTTGGGTGCGAACGCAAATGTCAGCCGGCCTGGAACGAAGGCGAAGCTTCCAAACAGCCCGTCCTCGAGGCGTTCCGGGATGAACTGCCGGGCGAGATGGATCGTCACGAGGACGACGATGACCAGCAGGATGGAGGCCGGGACGTTGAAGACCGGCTGACGCCGCGGAACAAGCTCGGCTGAACCGTTGAGCAAGTCGTCACCTTGAAACGGGGTTACCCCGACAGTCGCCATGACGAAGGGCGGGCGGTCCGCGAGCCCGCCGCCTGAACCGGGCTTAGCCCGACAGGGGAGCAACCTGCCGGGCATCGACCGCATGCGGTAGCGCTTCGGTGCCGGAGCAGCGGCTCGATCGCGTCGGAAGCTGCATCGCCTCCAGGGCCGCGACCATCGCATCGCGCGCCCGTTCTGACAATCGAAACGATCCGCCAACCTTAACGCCGCTGGCACGGCAGGTGCTGCCCTCCCCCGGGGAAACCGGCGAGATCGGCCTTGTGGTGCCATAAGGCGACACCTCCCGTTCCGGTCCGAGCGTCGAGAGGTCAGAATGAAACATGCCGTGAGCCGGGACCTCTTTGCGTATTGGGACGCGTTGCGCGCCGGGAGAACGGCGCCCGAAAGGTGCGACGTGGACCCGGCCGCCATCCGGCACATCCTGGCCTATACGTTCGTGCTGGAGGTCGCCGGCTCCGGTCCCTCCCGCGACGTCATCATCCGCCTGTCGGGTACGCGCCTAAACGCTCTTTTCCGCTGTGAGCTGAAAGGCAGTCACCTTGACGACATCTGGGCCGCGCGCGACGTGACGATGGCGAGGACGATGATCGACTACGTCCTCGATGACCGCGTCGGCGTGGTGGCGGGCGCGAGGGGCGCGCCGCCCGGTGATGCGGCCATCGATCTCGAGCTCCTGATCTTGCCGCTACGCCACCACGGTCGGACGCATGTACGCCTGCTCGGATCGTTGGCCGCCATCTCGACGCCGAGTTGGATTGGGCTGCGCCCCATCACGGGCCTCGAACTCACCGGTTTTCGGACGTTGCTAGCGGCGGAGGCCGAAACGCGGCTGCCTCGCTTCGGACCGGACAGCCGAGCAGGCAGCCCTGTTGGGCCGGTCACGGGCGCGCCGGTCGCGGTCAAGCAGGTCGGAGGGTTCAGGGTCTATCAGGGCGGGCGCAGAACCGGCGGACCCATCGAGATCGGAGGATAAAACGGCTGGGCCAGCCCACGGCGCCGGTTTATTGCCCCTTAACCCATGCAGCGCCATGATGGCCGGAGTCAGAGGATTCTTACTTGGAAAGCGGGCCCCGTGGCTGCATCTCCAGCGACGTCAGCCGAAACGCACCCCGTCGAACGCCGCCGCCACCAGCGCGTGCGGATCGCGGTGCTGGGCCGGTACATGCTGGCCAACCGGCAGGAGTTTCCCTGTCAGACGGTTGACATGTCGCCCGGCGGCGTCGCGCTGATCGCGCCCGTGAGGGGCGCCATCCATGAAAGGATCATCTGCTACATCGATCAGATCGGAAGGATCGAAGGCGTCGTGGCCCGGCTTTTCGAAAACGGATTCGCGTTGTCGCTCAACGTTCCGCTCACGAAACGCGAGAAGCTGGCCGACCAGCTGACCTGGCTGGGCAACCGCCATGCGCTCGGCATGCCGGAAGACCGCCGGCATGAGCGCGTGAGCCCACGAAATCCCCGTTCGACCCTCACGATGCCTGGCGGGCGGGAGTTTCCGGTCAAATTGATCGACGTTTCGATCTCCGGCGCTGCTTTCCTGTCCGACGCCAAGCCCCCGGTCGGCACGCCGGTAATCCTGGGCACGACGGACGCCCACGTGGTGCGGGTCTTCAACGACGTCGTGGCGGTGGAGTTCGCTCGGCCCTTCTCGGCCGAGAGCGACCCGGGAACCCTCCCCCTTTGAGGCTAGGAGGGTCCAACGGGACCGGCGACGCAGCTCTCGACCCGCTATCGTAGCGCAGGCGAGGCTATGGGGCCAGGAATGCCAAGCCTGTCCGCCTGCGCCAGCCCGCCAGCCTCGTCAGGATGGCTCGGCGCGGCCTCAGACATCTTCGAGGTCGTAATCCAGGATCGCCATCTGCAAGGTGAAGGACTCACCCTTCGCGTTGTCGGCCGACACGACGCCGAGAAACTCGCCACCCAGGTTGAGCTCCACCGAATCCGTCTTCTTGACGCGTGGCACGACCTTGAACTTCTCGTTGTCGAACAGCAGCCGCAAGTAGGATTCGATTGTCTGCCGTTCCACCGGGATCTTCATCTCGAACGAGAATGATCGATCGCCGTCCTCGTCATCGACCATGATCGTGGCGATGCGTCTCTCGCCCAAGGCCACGTCGGCGCGATCGCCATCGCTCGGGTGCGGCAAGACCTTCAGCGACTTGTTGCCGAACGTGCGCTGCAGGTAGGCCTGCAGCTTTAGAATTTCGCTCTTGTCCAAGCTCTGCTCCGGATCATGATCGGGATGTACGGACTCCGCGCCTCGAATCCCGCGGCATTGGCCGGCGCGAGGACAAGCTGGCGGGTCCAGCATCGGCGGGATGGCGCACGCAACAGCTCGGCGCGGCCGCCCCGTCCAGCCTGAAATCTACGCTATCGCGGGCCGCTGGTCGAGCACGCCGCCGTCGATCATCTTCTGGGCGATGATCTGGTCCATGGTCCGGGCCGGCTCGGCGCATCCGGCTTCGCCGACGATCCGCCCCGGAACGCCCGCGACGGTTTTCTTGGGCGGCACCGGCGCCAGCACGACCGACCCAGCCGCGATGCGCGAGCACTGGCCGATCTCGATGTTGCCCAGCACCTTGGCGCCCGCGCCGATCAGGACGCCGCGCCGGATCTTCGGATGGCGGTCGCCCGTCACCTTGCCGGTGCCCCCCAAGGTGACGTCCTGAAGCAGCGACACGTCGTCCTCGATCACGGCCGTCATCCCGACCACGAGGCCGGTGGCATGATCGAGGAAGATGCCCTTGCCGATGCGCGCGTTGGGGTGGATATCGGTCTGGAAAACGCCCGAGGATCGGCTTTGCAGATAAAGAGCGAGGTCCCTCCGGCCCGTGTTCCACAGCGCATGGGCGAAGCGGTGTGTCTGAAGGGCGTGAAACCCCTTGAAGTGCAGGAGCGGCTCGACCAGGCGGGTGCAGGCGGGGTCGCGGTCGAAGACGGCCAGCAGGTCGTCCCGGAATGCTTCCGCGATGCTTGGATCGTTGCGGGCCACCTCCATGAAGGCCTGGCTCAACAGCAGGCCCGGCACGTCACCATGATCGAGGCGTGCCGCAATCCGATAGATGACTGCAGCCTCGAGGCTGTCATGGTTTAGAACGGTCGTCAGCATCAGCTTCGAGAGGATCGGCTCGCGACGGAGAATTTCGTCCGCCTCGGTCCGCATGCGGCCGAACAGCGGGTCGACATCGGCGATGCCGATGACCTTGGCGCTCTGACTCTGCCCCATCATGCTCGTCTCCAGACACGGGCGAACGCGCGGGACCGATCCCGCGGACCCAACACATACGGGCTCGCAACGCATGTACAAGCCCCGACCCGGCGAAACCGAAGTCCGTGACGCTGTCACGAAGGCGCCGCCGCACCGCTTGCACCCGCTTCAGGGCCGTTCGGCGAGGAATTCCAGCACGCCCGACCTGAAGGCCTTGTCGCCGACCGCAGGATTATGGTCGCGCCCCGGAATGTCGAGGACGCGGCCGCGCGGCAGCAGGCCGGCCAAGCGCCGCGGATCCCCTGCGACAGTGTCCAGGGTCCCGACCGCGACGAGGCAAGGCGCCGCAATCCGGCCGACCTCTTCGGCCGAGAGGGTCTGGCGCGAACCACGAATGCAGGCCGCCAAAGCCGCGAGGTCGTTGCCGCCGGCCTCGGCGAAGCGCCTGAACATGCGCTGCATCGGATCCGTGAGGCCGTCGAGCGAGGGAGCCTCCATGGCATCCGCGATGCCGGTCGGCAGGCCGACCCCCTCGACGAGGTGAACGCCGAGGCCGCCCAGCACCACCGCGCGGACGCGATCGGGTGCCGCCAGCGCGAGATAGGCCGCCACCCGAGCCCCCATGGAATAGCCGATCACGTCGACCCGCCCGATACCGAGGTGGTCGAGCAGGCGTAGCGCGTCCTCGGCCATGAACGGCGTCTCGTAAAGCGCAGGATCGTGCGGCTTGTCGCTGTCCCCGTGCCCGCGGTGGTCGAAGGCGACAGCCCGGCGGCCGTCGCCCGTGAGGGTCCGGAACCAGCCCGTGTCGATCCAGTTCACCCGCGCCGAGGAGGCAAAGCCGTGGATCAGCAGGGCAGGTTCGCCGCGGTCGGCGCGGGTCGGAACCTCGTCCCGATAGCTGATCCGCAATCCGTCCGACGTGAAGTCCATGCCGCTCTCCCGCCGTGTGCGGCGACCCTGAGTTCCCGCTCATGAAGGCGTCCCGGCCGGTGCGGCTGCGCCCGTGGGCCGGTGTCGCTGACGCGGCGGCCGGCCGGCCGGCACCCTACCCTTTGCCGGGCGATCCCATTATGGTGCGCCGCGACGAACCTCCCGTTCGAGGACCGCATGGCCAGCCATCACGAGACCCCACATTTCCACAACCAGCCCGGAGTGCCGACGATCCGGATCGGCGTCAAGGAATTCATGTGCACGGGGGCACTGCCGCCACTCGACCACCCGCACACCTTCATCGACATGGGCGACAGCGACGACGCGATCTGCCCGTATTGCTCGACCCACTACGTCCACGCGGCAAGCCTCGGGTCTCATGCCGATCCTGCCGCCTGCGAATATACCCCCAACACGGCACCCTGACGCGCCGGATCGGGACAAGCCCCGCCCATGCCCCACATTGCCGTCGCGGGTGCCGGCATCGGGGGCCTGACGGCTGCCCTATCGCTGTCGCAAATCGGCGCGACCGTCACGGTCTATGAACAGGCCGAAGCTTTGGGGGAGGTCGGGGCCGGGGTCCAGCTCTCGCCGAATGCGACGGCCGTCCTGGCCCGCCTCGATCTCCTCGACGCTCTTCGGCAATGCGCCGTCGAGCCGAACGAGACACTGCTTCGCCGCGGCCGCGATGGCGCAACGCTGGCCCGCATCCCGCTCGGTGCCGTCGCGGCGCGACGCTACGGATCACCATCCCTGGTCGTGTTGCGGGCCGACCTTCAGGCTCGTCTGATGGCCCGCGTGGACCGCGACCCGGCCATTAGCTTGCGCCTGGACCAGGGTCTCTCCTCATACCGGCACATCGAGGGGGGCGTCGGCCTGGTCTTCGACGACGCGCGGCATCCGGTCGCCACGGCCGATGGCCTCGTGGGAGCCGACGGTATCCGGTCGACGGTTCGCCAGCGCATGATCGGCCCAGGTCCGGACGACATCAGACCGTCGGGTCGCTCGGCTTGGCGCAGCCTCGTGGCCCGCGATGCCGCCGATCCCGATGCGCTGGTGCCGCGCTCCAATCTGTGGCTGGGAGCCGGGGCCCATTTGGTCCACTACCCGGTCGGAGGCGGCAAGCTGGTCAACGTCGTGGCCGTCATCGACGAGAGCGTCGCGGCCGGGCGCGACGCCTTCTGGTCGATGCCGGCCGACGCCGCCGTGCTCGAACGCCGCTTCGCGACATGGGCCGAGGCGGCCCGGCGCCTCATCGCGGCCGCCCCGGGCTGGCGCAAGTGGCCGCTGTTCGATCGACCGCCGCTCCAGCGGTGGTCGGACGGCGCCGTGACGCTGCTCGGCGATGCAGCCCATCCCATGCTGCCATTCCTGGCCCAAGGCGCCGCACAGGCCATCGAGGATGCCGCCGTGCTGGCCGATTGCGTAGCGGCGGCGCCCCGGGCCCTATCCGCGGCATTCCACGCTTACGAGGTTCTGCGCCGACCTCGGACAGCTCGCGTTCAGGTCGAATCGCGCAGACAGGCTGCCGTCTACCATCTCGGTGCTCCGGCTTCCCTCCTGCGCGACATGTTGCTGCGTTCGCTCGGACCCGACCGTCTTGCGGCACGCTACGACTGGATCTACGCCGGTCCGGCCCCGACATCCCGGGCGTAGTCGCATCTCTTTTTACGCCTTCTCCTCGCGATCGCGAGCCACATGGGCGCGGCGCGGGCACGCCAACCACCCGGACCCGATGCCGACCGATCCTGAGAAACCCGACTTACGCTCGGCCCATGTCATCGTGGTGGCCAACGAAAAAGGAGGCACCGGCAAGTCGACCGTGTCGATCCACGTCGTGATCGGATTGCTCAAGGCCGGCTATCGCGTCGCCTCGATCGACCTCGACACCCGCCAGCGCACGCTGACGCGGTTCCTGGAAAACCGCCAGTCCTGGGCCGCCCAGGCCGGCACGACGCTTGAGATGCCGTTCCATCACGCCCTCGACCGGGGGGCATCGCTCGATGTCGCGGACAACGAGACGCGCGAGTTCGGCGAGTTTGCTGGTGCCATCGAGGCGATCGAGCATGACTACGAATTCGTGGTCATCGATACGCCGGCCTCCGACAGCTACCTGATGAGGCTCGCGCATTCACTTGCCGACACACTGGTGTCGCCCATCAACGACAGCTTCATCGACGTCGACGTCTTCTCGCGCGTCCACCACGACCGCGCCAAGCGCGGCGCCGTTGCTCATTACGCCGACCTCGTGCTCGAAGCGCGCAAACGGCGCCGGCAGGTCGATGCCGGGATGATCGACTGGATCCTGCTGCGCAACAGGATCGCGTCGATCCAGTCCAACAACGCACGGCAGATCGCGTCGAGCATCGGCCGTCTGGCCGCGGAACTCCAGTTCCGCACCGCGGAGGGGCTGCACGACCGCGTGATCTTCCGCGAATTATTCCCGATCGGCCTGACGGCGCTCGATCCCATCGAGGACAGCGCCAAAGGGGGCGTCCTCACCAACTCCCAGCTTGCGGCCCGGCAGGAGATCCAGGAGTTGATCGAGACCTTGAGGCTGCCGTTCAGGAGCGGTGGGCTGTCCCACATCCTGGCCCGCCACGAGTGGTTCGACCGCGTGGCGCGCTTCTACCGGGACCGGGAGCCGAGCGGCAGCTAGGCAGCAAGGGCGGCCGCGGTGGTCCGAGTAGAACGTGAGCTTGGCGGAGTGGCGCCTCGCCTGCACTTCATATCAGGGTCATAAACACTCTGTAGGAACAATCGCGTCCATCGCGTGACTCTCGTGTCCGAACTGCGTACCGAGACCTCCAGATCAGGATTTTCCGTGCCCTATAATCTCGGACGACTGACCACTGCTTTCGGTATATCGATACTTCTGTCTTATGCCGGCACCGCACTGGCCGAGTCTGGGTCGAGCAATGAATTCGGCTCCGACGCACTCAGCAGCCGGATCGGGGCGTTGCTGCCGACCGGTCAGCGAATCACACCTTTGGCTGCGCCGAACTCCATCTACCAGCGGCTGATGCCGCGCTTGCCCGACATGCCGCAACTACCGGCAGGCTATGCCGTGTCGGAAGCGCTCAGCCCTGACGGCAATACGTTGCTGGTTCTCACCACCGGATACAATTCCGTGGTCGACGCAGCCGGCAAGCCGCTCCCGAACGACTCGACCCAGTTCATCTTCGTTTTCGACGTCAGCCACGGCACCGCCGTGCAGCGACAGGTGCTGCAGGTCTCGAACAGCTTCGTCGGTATCGCTTTCGCGCCCGACGGCAACACCTTCTACGTGCCGGGGGCCGGCGAGGACAACGTCCATGTCTTCGCCTCGCAGGGCGGCACTTGGGCCGAGTCGGGCGTTCCGATCAAGCTGGGCCATACGGCCGGCAATGGCCTCGCTCAGAAGCCTTTGGCGTCCGGGATGGCCGTCACGGCCGACGGCAGGCGCGCGGTCGTGGTCAACCGCTACAACGACTCGGTATCCGTGCTTGATCTCGTTCACCGGAGCGTGATCGCCGAGCAGGATCTGCGTCCTGGCAAGAGCGGCGGCCCGAGCGGTGTACCCGGAGGCGAATATCCGAACTCCGTCGCCATCGTCGGAAACCGCTTCGCTTACGTGAGCAGTGAACGCGATCGCGAAATCGTCGTGGTCGATATCGGCAGCACGGCGCCGGCCGTCGTCGCGCGGATCCCCGTGCAGGGCAACCCCAACAAGATGGTGCTCAACAAGCGCCAGAATGTTCTCTATGTCGCGAGCGACAATGCCGACCTCGTCACCGTCATCGACACCGCGAGCAACGCCGTCCGCACGACGGTGTCGACCGTCGCGCCGACCGGCCTTCTCGCACCCGAAAAGGCGAAATACAAAGGCGCCTCACCCGATGGCCTCGATCTCTCGCCCGACGACAGGACTCTTTACGTCACCAACCGCGGCACCAACTCGCTGGCCGTCATCTCGCTCGGCGGTGCCTCGCCGCACGTCGTGGGGCTGATCCCGACCGGCTGGTATCCTTCCGATGTCCGCGCTTCGACCGATGGCCGAACACTCTACATCAGCAACGCCAAGACGATCCCGGGCCCGAACCCCGGAAATTGTCTCGGTTACCAGACGGTCCCCTGCCCCGTACCCAATTCACCCGTCACGTTCGCGCCGAACCAATATGTGTTGAACCTCACCGGTTCGGCGGTGCTGAGCCTGTCAGTGCCGCACGAAGACGCCCTGGATCGCCTCACGCAGGTGGTGGCGGCCAACAACGGTTTCGACAGCGCGTCGAGCCAGGACCTCACGATGGCGGTGCTGCACCAGAACATCACGCATGTGATCTATATCATCAAGGAGAACCGCACGTACGATCAGGTCCTGGGTGATCTCAGGAAGGCCAACGGCGACCCGACACTGACCGAATTCCCGCGGTCCACGACGCCGAACCTCCATGCCCTGGCCAACGACTTCGTGGCCTTGGACAATTTCTTCGATCCTGGCGACGTCAGCGGCAACGGCTGGCCGTGGAGCACGTCGGCGCGCGAATCCGACGCGGGTGCGAAGATGCTCCCGCCTAATTATGCCGGCAACGGTGCCGGGGGCTCCTACGATTGGGAGGGCACCAACCGCAACGTCAATGTCGGCCTTACAGGGGCTGCGCGGAGGGCCGCCAACCCTCTGTCCGCGGGTTTGGACGCCGACACGCTGCCCGGCACCGCCAATGTCGCGGCACCGGATGGTCCGGACGACCAGTTCCAGCGCGGTTACATCTGGAACGCGGCACTGCGCGCGGGCCTCAGCGTGCGCAACTACGGCTACTTCATCGACCTCGGGCGCTACAACCTGGCCAGCACCCCCTCCGCGTCGCTGCAAATCCCACGCGACCGCCAGCCTTACCCCGACAGCGTGCAGTCCTATGCGACGAACCCGCAACTCGTGCCGTTGACCGACCCTTATTTCCGCGGCTTCGACGACGCCTATCCAGACTTCTATCGGGAGCAGGAGTGGGAACGTGAGTTCAACGGCTATGTGGCCAATGGCCAGCTACCGAACTTGAGCCTGGTACGGTTCATGAACGACCATACCGGGAACTACAAGGCAGCCATCGACGGGGTCGACAAGCCCGACGTCCAGGTAGCCGACAACGACTACGCCGTGGGCCGGCTCGTCGAGGCCGTCGCAAAGAGCCCTTATGCCAATAGTACCCTCATCTTCGTGGTCGAGGATGACGCTCAGGACGGCCCGGATCACGTCGACGCCCATCGGAGCACGGCCTTCGTGGCGGGTCCCTACGTCAAGAAGAATGCCGTCGTGAGCACCCATTACACAACCGTCAACCTCCTGCGCACGATCTCAGACGTGTTGGGGATGGATCACCTCAGCATCTACGACGCCAACCAGCGACCGATGACCGACGTCTTCGACCTGTCGCAGACAAGCTGGCGTTACAGGGCTTCGGCCTCCGGCCTGCTCCGGGGCACCGCATTGCCGCTGCCGCGCGGGCTGACGTTCGCGGACGGCAAGACAAGCCCGCACGATGCCAAATACTGGATGGCACGGACGTTCGGGTTCGACTTCTCGAAGGAGGACAAAGTCGATGCGCTGACCTACAACAAAGTGCTTTGGCAGGGCCTGATGGGAGGACGAGCCTATCCGGTCAACGGAGGCCGGCCCGCCGGTGCAGTGGCTGAACCATCGCCGCGCACGCGTCCTCACGACGACGACGGCGATGGCGATTGATCCGTTACGGATCGCGAGACGCCGAGCCGGGTCCATCGCGCACCCAAAGAAGAACTGATGGCGGCGTTCGCTACGCAAGGCTGCTGAGGAAAGACGGGGAAGCCGCACGCGCGGCAGCGGGCTCCCGGGCTCGGACCTGAAGCCGAGTGGCCGCGTTCACGTGGACGATCTGCCGAGTTCGGTGCCGGTCACCCGTTCGACTCGGTCCCAGAGCTACGCACCATGAAGTTGTTCGATTGCCAAGTTTGTGGTCAGACGCTGTATTTCGAGAACACACAGTGCGAAAAATGTGGACACAGGCTCGGCTACGTGCCGGAGGATCAGGACCTTTATGCCGTGGTTCGGGTCGGCGACACCGCCGACCACACCTGGACCATTGCGGGGGATGCGACGCGAACATTCCGGTTCTGCGCCAACGCCCAGTATGATGTCTGCAACTGGCTGATCCCGTCCGACCAGGACGGGTTCTTCTGCACGGCCTGTCGGCACAACCACACCGTCCCGAACCTCGCCAAGCCGGGCAATGCCGAACTCTGGCGTCTGATCGAGATCGCCAAACACCGATTGTTCTACACGCTGATCGAACTCGACCTGCCCAGGGTGCCACGCAGCGAGGACGCGCGACAGGGACTCGTCTTCGAATTCCTCGAGGATCCGGCCGACGGTCAAAAAGTGATGACGGGCCACGACGACGGGCGAATCACCATCGCGCTCGTGGAAGCCGATGACGCCGAGCGCGAGAAGCGGCGCAAAAGCATGCACGAACCCTACCGGACCCTACTCGGGCACTTCCGCCACGAAATCGGCCATTACTACTGGGACCGACTCGTGCGGGATGCACCGGCACTCGGCCCCTGCCGTGCCATCTTCGGCGACGACCGGGAAGACTACACCGCGGCCCTGCAGAAACACTACCGGGACGGTGCTCCCCCGCATTGGCGCGATCGCTACGTGAGCGCCTATGCGACCACCCATCCGTGGGAGGACTTCGCCGAGACGTTCGCCCACTACTTGCACATTCTCGACACGCTGGAGACCGCGGAGTCCTTCGGTGTCGCGACGCATCCGCGGGGCATCGCGGAAGCCGATCAACTGTCGACGGAAGTGGACTTCGCACCCGACAAGGCCGCCAGCATCGCGCCGCTTGTCAAGGCCTGGCTGCCGCTGACTTTCGCGCTGAACAGCTTGAACCGCTCGATGGGCATGGGCGACCTCTACCCCTTCGTACTCACCGCGACCATCATCGAGAAGCTCGGCTTCATGCACGACCTCGTCCACGGCTCCGTCGGCGCCGCAAGGCCCCACCAGCCCGAGATGGAGCCTTACGCGCCGGTGCCCGAGAATGTCCCGCCTCCGACCGATTCCGAGTTCGTCCGAACCAACCCGGAGCGGTGAAGACGTCGCTCGCGCGTGGCCGCCGAGGGGCATGGCGCTTGCTAAGCGGCAAAAACAATGCTGCGTCGCGCCGCGGCCGTGCCGCCGCGACGCTCGGAGGGGTGAGATGCACGCCATCATGGTGCCGGTGACGAGCCGGGATCCCGCCAAGGACCAGCCGCTCATCGACGATATCCGGCTCCTCGGCTCCATGCTGGGCGACATCGTGCGCGAGCACGAGGGGCTGGGTTGCTTCGCGCTGGTCGAGAGCGTGCGGCGCCTCAGCGTCAGCTACCAACGCGATGCCGATGTCGAGGCCGGCCAAGCCCTCGAGCAGTTGCTCAAAGGGCTCACCCCGTCGCAGGCCGTCTCGGTCACGCGAGCCTTCTCGTATTTCTCGCATCTCGCCAACATCGCCGAGGATCGTCATCGGATGCGCCGCCGCGCCCTCCACGCCCAGGAGCCCGGCCCGGTCGTTCCCCAGGACGGCACCCTGGCCAAGACGTTCGAGCGCCTCGCCGAAGCCGGCATCGGCAAGCCGCGCGTGGTCGAGATGCTGCGGCACGCCCTGGTGTCCCCGGTCCTGACCGCCCATCCGACCGAGGTGCAGCGCAAGAGCCTGCTCGACGCGGAGCTCGCGATCGCGGAACTCCTGGCGCAGCGCGACGGCCTTTACGGGGAGCGCGAGCGGGCGCGCAACCACGCCATGCTGCGCACCCGCGTCACTCAGCTCTGGCAGACGAGGCTGCTGCGCTATCGCAAGCTGACCGTGCGGGACGAAATCGAGAACGCGATCAGCTACTACCGCACGACCTTCCTGCGCGAGATCCCCCGGCTCTACGCCGAGCTGGAGCACTACCTGGGCGAGGCTTCGCCGACGTTTTTCCGGATGGGCAACTGGATCGGCGGCGACCGCGACGGCAACCCCAACGTGGATGCCGACACGCTCGACGTCGCGATGCGGCGCCAGTGCGAGACGGCGCTCGACTACTACCTCGGCGAGCTCCACCACCTCGGCGCCGAACTGTCGGTATCCGAGACGCTGGTCGGCTGTTCGCCCGAACTCTCCGCGCTGGCCGAGTCCTCCAAAGACGACAGCCCGCATCGGCAGGACGAGCCCTACCGACGCGCTATCCTGGCGGTCGCGTCCCGCATCGCGGCAACCCGGACGGCGCTCACGGGCGAGGCTGGCGCACACCCGCCCCGCGTCAAGCTGCAGGCCTACGCGACGGCCGGGGAGCTGTCGGCCGACCTCGGCACCATGACGGCGTCTCTGCGCCGCCACCACGGCGGCGACCTCGTCGACCTCCGGCTCGGCCCGCTGATGCGGGCCATCGATGTGTTCGGGTTCCACCTCGCCACGTTGGACCTTCGCCAAAGCTCAGACCGCCATGAGGAGACCCTGGCCGAACTCATGGCCAAGGCGGGCGTGGAGCCGGACTACGCGTCGCTCGACGAGAACGCCAAGCGGGCGTTGCTGCTGCGGCTGCTCGGCGAAGCGCGTCCCCTGCGCCTGCCGTTCGAGGCCTATTCGGATCGGGCCACGAGCGAGTTCGGCGTGTTCGAGGCGGCCCGGCGGCTACGCGCCGCCTTCGGGCACGAGGCCATCCGCCATTACATCATCAGCCACACCGAGACCGTGAGCGATCTCCTCGAAGTGCTTCTGCTGCAGAAGGAGTTCGGGATGATGCACGGCGGCTTCGGCCAGCCCGGCGCCACGGCCGAGCTCATCGTGTCGCCGCTGTTCGAGACCATCGCGGACCTGCGCAATGCCGAACCCATCATGCGCGCGTTCTATGCCCTGCCCGGCGTCGAAGCCCTGATCGTGGCGTCCGGCGCCGAGCAGGACATCATGCTGGGCTACTCCGACAGCAACAAGGACGGAGGCTTCTTCACCTCGAACTGGGAACTTTACCGCTCCTCGACGCAGCTCGTGAAGCTGTTCGACGAGCGGCCCGCGGTCACGCTGCGGCTGTTCCACGGGCGCGGCGGCACTGTCGGGCGCGGCGGCGGCCCGAGCTACCAGGCGATCCTGGCGCAGCCGCCCGGCACCGTGAAAGGCCAGATCCGCCTGACCGAGCAGGGCGAGATCATCTCGAGCAAATATGCCAACCCGGACATCGGCCGCCGCAATCTCGAGTTGCTGGCGGCGGCGAGCTTGGAAGCGACCTTGCTGACCTCGGCCGATACGGCGCCCGACGCTTTTCTGGAGACGGCTGCGGCGCTTTCGAAGTGGAGCATGGAGGCCTACCGGGCAGTGGTCTACGAGATGCCCGGCTTCACTGAATACTTCTTCGCCGCGACGCCCATCGCCGAGATCGCCGACCTCAACATCGGCTCGCGGCCGGCGTCGCGGAAAGCCAATCGCGTGATCGAGGACCTGCGCGCCATCCCCTGGAGCTTCTCCTGGGGTCAGGCGCGGGTCAGCCTGCCGGGCTGGTTCGGCTTCGGCTCGGCCGTGCGCGATCTCCTGGTCGAGTCGGGGGAGGAGCCCGGCATGGCGTTGTTGCGCCGCATGAACGCCGAATGGCCCTTCTTCCGCACCGTTCTGTCGAACCTCGACATGGTACTGGCCAAGGCCGACTTGACTGTCGCCCGGCGCTACGCCGAGCTCGTCCCGGACCGGGACCTCGCCACGGAGGTCTTCGCCGCGATCGAGGCCGAGTGGACGATGACCGTGGAGGCGCTGAACGCCATCACGGAGACGACCGAGCGCCTCAGCGACAACCCCTCGCTGGCCCGCTCGATCGCGCACCGCTTTCCCTATATCACGCCGCTCAACCACCTACAGGTCGACCTGATCCGCCGCTTCCGCGCCGGCGAGACGGAGGACAAGGTGCAGCGCGGCATCCTGATCTCGATCAACGGGATCGCTGCGGGGTTGCGGAATACCGGGTGATTGTTCCCTCTCCCGCTTCGCGGGAAGAGGCGCCGCTGCGTTTCCCTACGCGGATCGATGAAGGACGACCGAGTATAATCCGGGCCGTGCCGAAAATCTGAAATGTCTCCGGACAGATATGGCCGATACTTACGGACAACCGGGTACTATCGCTAACGCACGAATTTGAGAGCCGCGAAGATAAACCCGCCCAATGCGGCTTGGGTGACGATCAGCCATCGCAAGATGTCGACCTTGGATCCGGCAACGGCGGTCTCGATCTTGGCTTCCAGCCGAACCTCGACGTCCCGCAGCTCGCGGCGAAGGTCCGCTACATCCGACTTCGTCGCCACACTGTCCCCGAGCGCGGCTTCGAGGGCGGCCGCGTGCGCACGGGCCTGCTGTTCGTCTATCCCTCCGCTCGTGAGGCGATCGATGTAGGCCAACCGGTCGAAGGTGAGGGCGGCGGAACTCATCGCGCGATCATAGGAGACGGGTTAAACTCAATCAATCCGATCCCCCTTTGCTTCGGCACCAGCCGCCCGGCCAGTGCCATACTGTCATTACATCGTCGGAATTGAGAATTCGGCGCCCTCCTTCACCCCGGATGGCCAGCGGGCCGTCACGGTCTTGGTCTTCGTGTAGAAGCGCACCGAATCGGGGCCGTGCTGGTTGAGGTCGCCAAACACCGAGCGCTTCCAGCCGCCGAAGGAATAATAGGCGAGCGGGGTCGGGATCGGCACGTTGACCCCCACCATGCCGACCTGGACCTTGGACACGAAGTCCCGCGCGGCATCACCGTCCCGCGTGAAGATGGCAGTGCCGTTGCCATATTCGTGGTCGTTGCAGAGGCCGAGCGCCTCGTCGTAGGTCTTGGCCCGCACCACCGACAGCACCGGGCCGAAGATCTCCTCCTTGTAGATCCGCATGTCTTTCGTGACGTTGTCGAAGAGGCAGGAGCCGAGATAGAAGCCCTGCTCGTAGCCCTGCATCTTGAAGTCGCGGCCGTCCACCACGAGGTCGGCGCCTTCCGCCATGCCGACCTCGATGTAGTTTCGGACCTTCTTGACCGCGTCCGCCGTGACCAGCGGGCCGTAGTCGGCGGTGGCGTCGGTCGAGGGGCCGATCTTCAGCGATTCGACGCGCGGCACCAGCTTTTCCATCAACCGGTCCGCCGTTCCCTTGCCGACTGGCACCGCCACCGAGATCGCCATGCAGCGCTCGCCCGCCGAGCCATAGCCGGCACCGATCAGCGCATCCACGGTCTGGTCCATGTCGGCGTCCGGCATGATCACCATATGGTTCTTGGCGCCGCCGAATGCGTGCACGCGCTTCCCGGTGGCGGCACCCCGGGCATAGATATATTCGGCGACGGGGGTCGAACCGACGAAGCCGATGGCCTTCACGTCCGGATCGTCGAGCAAGGCATCGACCGCGACCTTGTCGCCGTTGACCACGTTCAGCACGCCGGCCGGCAAACCCGCCTCGATCATCAGTTCGGCAAGGCGCATCGGCACGCCGGGGTCGCGCTCGGAGGGCTTCAGGATGAAGCTGTTGCCGCACGCGATCGCGGGCGCGAACTTCCACATCGGGATCATGGCCGGGAAGTTGAACGGCGTGATGCCGGCGGTGACGCCGAGCGGCTGACGCATCGAATAGGCGTCGATGCCGGGGCCGGCGCCGTCCGTGAACTCGCCCTTGAGGAGATGCGGGATTCCGCAGGCGAACTCCACGACTTCGAAGCCGCGCTGGATGTCACCCATCGCGTCCGCGACCGTCTTGCCGTGCTCGCGCGCCAGGAGATCGGCCATCTCCTTCTGGTTCTTCAGTACGAGGTCGAGGAACTTCATCATGACCCGGGCACGGCGTTGCGGGTTGACGGCAGCCCAGCCGAGTTGCGCCCCGCGCGCGTTGAGGACGGCCTTGCGGACTTCGTCGGCCGATGCGAGCGCAACCCTGCCCGCGACCTCACCCGTCATGGGCCAGAACACGTCGGCCGTGCGGCCCGAGGTGCCCGCTACATGCTCCCCGCCGATGAAATGACCATAGTCCTGCATGGTGTCGCTCCCTCGTATCATCTTCGCTGGCGCCACTATGCCCTGATCATGCCGCACGGCAATCACCGGAAGACCGGGACCGCAGCGCATCCACGGTGAGAGCAGAGCGCGTGAAGCGGAGGCGTGCTGGTCTTTCCGACGGTGGCACGGGCCGGCCGATCCTGCGCGGGGCGCCTAAGCCCCGACCGCGACCGGCGGAGGCCGGCCGCTTCCGACCCGCAACCTCGCCGGCGTCCTGCAGGTGCTTCGCGTCGGGCGTGCCGGCCGACGCGGTCGAGAGCCGACCGCGTCCTTCACGCGCCGATCCTGAAGGCGGTGTTCAGACGTCCTGGCTGTAACCACCGGGGTCGCCACCCCCCATGTCGCCACCATCGTTGCCATAGTTGCCGGCCTGATAGCCGCCGCCCTGGTTTCCCACGTCCTGCTGGTTCCCCATGCCCTGCTGATCGCCCTGGGCGCCATCGTAATAGTTATTGATGACGGTCTCGCCGCCCGGGTTGCCGAAGGCGCCGCCCTGGCCACCGCCGAATCCCGACGCCATCCCGTAGGGATCATGGCCGCCCGAGAACAGGTTCCGGATACCGTCGGCCATCAGCACGCCGCCCGCGACACCCGCAGCGGCACCGAGCGCGCCCTTCATGAAGCCACCCCCGCCCCCGGCACCACCGCCGAACAGGCCACCACCCTGAGGAGCGCCCTGATTGCCCCAGGGTCCGCCCGGCTGCTGCTGAGCATAACCCTGCTGCTGGCCGTAGCCCGGCTGCTGGCCGTAACCCGGTTGCGGGCCGCGGTACGGGGCAGGCTCTTGGGTCGGCGCGTGACCACCCGCGGCCGGAACCGACCCACCGCCGAACATGCGGCCGAGGCCGCCGAGGAAGCTCGTGTCCTGCTGGGGCTGCGCGCCCCCCGATTGAGCCCTGCGCACCTCCTCCTCGAGATGCTGCAAACGCTCGTTGGCGGCACGCAGAGCCTGGTCCTGCACCAGGACGGTCTGGGCCAGGAGGTAGGGCGCATAGGGCTGCGACCGGACCTGATCGCCGATGAGCTGCTCGGCCTCGCGGTCACGCTGCTGGTCCGCGGCCGGCTTCATGCGGTCGAACAGGCCCGTGATGAGTTGGCGTTCGTCGGGGGTCATGCTGGATCTCCTCAAATTCACGGATCAGGGCTCGACGTCCCTCATATGGGACAACTCGCGCCTGGACCAAGGAGGTCCGATCCGCTCGGCGAAGAGGCACAGCGCGTCTCGAATGGCGGCGATGTGGTCCGGCTCCGCGAGCCTATGCGCGACGGCTTCTGGCGTCAGCCCGAGCAGCGGCAAGGTGAACTCGAAAACGACCTGGGCCGACATGGTGCGCAATACTTCGGTCAGCGCGGAGCGCCCGTGCGACGACCGTGGCGAAGCGTGGAACAGCGCGACCGGCTTGCCCGGGATCTCGGCGCCCGAGACCAGCCAGTCGAGGGCGTTCTTCAGCCCGCCCGGGATCCCGTGGGCATATTCCGGACAGGCGATCACGAGTCCGTCTGCGTCCAGCACACGTCGGCGCACGTCGAGCACCGGTGCAACCGGCTCCCGCTCTTCGAGGTCCGGATTGAAGATCGGCAGCCGATCGAGCCTGTCGTAGATTGACATCGAGATCGACGGCGGTGCGATCTTCGCCGCAGCGCGGAGAAGCGCGGTGTTGGTCGAGGCGCCGCGGAGGCTGCCGGAGACGGCGAGGAGGTGCAGGGCGTGCACGTCGATCTTCTCCGATTCAGCTTGCCATATCCGACGCCTCACTCCGATGGTCGCGCTCAGGTCGGGTTTTCCAAGCTGAACGCCTGATTGTCCTCGTCGTAGGCGTAGACCTCGCCGTAGCGGCCCCAATTGATGGCGGCGCGGAGCGTCTTCTCGGCATAATCCTCCGACATGTAGTCCTCCAGCTCCTCGCGGAAGCGCGCCGCGGGGGCGTGATGCGATGGGCGTTCGTCGAGGACCTGCTTGATCCGGGCCACGAGGGGCACGTAGGCCAGCAGATGATCCCCGAATTTCTTCTTGCGCACGTCGACCTCGGCGTCCGCGAAACGACGCCCGGCTTGGGTCAGCTTGATGTCGCCCTCCTCCAGTTCCGCGTAGCGCAGAAGCTGCAGCGTCTCGGCGATCGGGAAAAGCTCGTCGATCTCCAACTGGAGCGAGTCCGCCAGGTGAGGCAGATCCGCGACGCCGCCGTAGGGCGGGGCCGCGACTTCCTCGATGAGGCCGGCGAGCGAGTTGGTGGACACGCGCGGCAGCACCATGCCGATGCCCGAGCCCGGGAAGAGACCGTCCTTGCCGGGCTGCTTCGAGGTCGAGCGCCGGGTCATCAGGGCGTAGATGTTGTCCACCAATTGCCGGAACTCCGGGTCCAGCCGGTTGCGGGGATGGGGCAGCGTGACCTTGATCTCGGACGCGATGCGGCCGGGGTTCGACGACAGCACCAGGATGCGGTCGCACATCAGCACGGCTTCCTCGATGTTATGCGTCACCATCAAAATGGTCTTGATGGGCAGCCGGCCCTCGCTCCACAGGTCGATCAGATCCGAGCGAAGCGTTTCGGCCGTCAACACGTCGAGCGCCGAGAAAGGCTCGTCCATCAGCAGGATGTTGGGGTGGGTGACGAGCGCGCGGGCGAAGCCGACGCGCTGGCGCATGCCCCCCGACAGCTCCTTGGGGTAGGCCGACTCGTAGCCGTCCAGTCCGATGAGGTCGATAGCCGACAGCGCCCGGCGGCGGGATTCCGCGCCCGATACCTTGAGGGCCTTCAGGCCGATCTCGACATTCTCCAGAACGGACAGCCAGGGAAACAGTGCGAAGCTCTGAAACACCATGGCGATGCCGTCGGCAGGCCCCGTCACGGGTGCCCCCCCGTAGAGGACCTCGCCGGACGACGGCCGGATCAGGCCCGACACGATGCGCAGCAGGGTCGATTTCCCGCAGCCGGAGCGCCCGAGCAGGCCGACGATCTCGCCTTGGTGGAGCGAGGCCGAGACGTCGTCGAGGACGGGCGGGCCTTCCACGTCCGACCCGCCCCTGTAGTGCTGGCTGACGTGCCTCACGTCCAGGAGCGGCTGGCCGGCGACTTCATCGAGCATGGGGCGCTCCCTCAACTGATCCGCAGGCGGCGTTCCGCGTAGCCGAACAGCGGACGCCATAACAGCCGGTTGTACAGGATGACCATGACCGACATGACGGCCACACCGAGCACGATGCGCGGGAAATCGCCCGATTCCGTGGCCTTGGCTATATAGGCCCCGATGCCGTGCGCCGACACCTTGTCGTCGCCCCATTTCACGTATTCGGCCACGATCGCGGCGTTCCAGGAGCCGCCGGACGCCGTCAGCGCGCCCGTGACGTAATAGGGAAAGATGCCGGGCAGGATGACACTGCGCCACCAGGTCCAGCCCTTGATCTTGAAGTTGGACGCCGCTTCCCGGAGGTCGTTCGGGAAGGCCGAGGCTCCGGCGATCACATTGAACACGATGTACCATTGCGTCCCGAAGATGATCAGCGCCGACAGCCAGATGTCAGGGTCGAGATGGAACGTCAGGATGCCGACGACGGCGATCGGGAACACGACATTGGCCGGGAAGGCGGCCAGGAACTGGGCGGCGGGCTGGATGCGCTCGGCGACGGCGGGGCGCAGCCCGATCCACACCGAGATCGGGACCCACACCAACGTGGCGATCGCCAGGAGGACGATGACCCGCAGCATGGTCAGCAGGGTCAGCCCGATCGCGGCGAGGACATCGTGCCATCCGAGCGCCGTCGACACGTACTGGACCGTCTGCCAAGCCGCGTAGGCGGCAACGAGCGCCACCACGACCATCCAGGCGACGTCGATGGTGCGCGACGCGGCCGGGGACGCCGGGCGCCCGCTTCCGAAACGCGGCAGGTCGATTCTGAGACTGGTGAACCATTCGAAAGCTGCATCGAAGGGCGCCACCAGGCGTCGGACCCAGAGCGTCCGCTTCAGCAGGCTCAGCACCCAGGAACGGGACTGGCTTTGCGACGCCGAAAGCTCGACCCGGAACTTGTCCGCGAAAGTGACGATCGGCCTGAAGATCAGTTGATCGTAGAGCAGGATCACGACCAGCACGGTGACGACCGCGGCCAGCACGGCGTCGAGGCGCCGCCGGTCGATCGCGACCGCGAGGTAAGAGCCGATGCCAGGCAGCTTGATGGTGGTGTCGCCAACCGTGATGGCTTCGGCCGCCACCACGAAGAACCAACCTCCCGACATGGACATCATCATGTTGTAGATCAGCCCCGGCAGGGCGAAGGGCGTCTCCAACTGCCAGAACTTCTGCCAGGGCGACAGGCGGAACCCGGCCGAAACCTCGGCGAGATCGGACGGCACCGTGCGGAGCGACTGGTAGAACGAGAAGGCCATGTTCCAGGCCTGGCTCGTGAAGATGGCGAAGATGGCGGCCAGTTCGGCCCCCAAGACGCTGCCTGGAAACAATCCCAGGAAGAACGTCACGGTAAAGCTCAGGAAGCCCAGGATCGGCACCGACTGCAGCACGTCGAGCAGCGGGATCAGGACCATCTCGGCACGCCGGCTCTTGGCCGCCACGGTCGCGTAGGTCAGCGTGAAAACGAGCGAGGCGGCCAGGGCCAGGAACATGCGCAGCGTGGTGCGCAGCGCGTAATACGGCAGGTAGGCGTAATCCAGCGTGATGGGCGCCGTGTCGGCCGAGGGCAGCGGCACCACCATGCCGCGCGAGCCGTGGGCGATCAGCACGAACAGTCCGAAGATCAACGACAGCGCGATCACGTCCCACTGGTTCGGCAGCGCGCGCCGGCCGAGCGACGTGAAGGCCACGAACTTTGATGCCATGCGGATGTCCGGCTCGGGGGCAGCGCGGGAGGGTGCCTGGGGCTCCCTATCGCATGTTGGATCGCCGTGACAGTCGCATGACGCGGGCTCGCCGCGCCTGCTTCAGGGTAGCTGGGCCAGCATTTCCTTGACGATGCCGCTCGCCTTGCCGAAATCGATCCGCCCCGCGTGCTTGGCCTTCACGGCCGCGATCACCTTGCCCATGTCCTTCGGGCCGGCCGCGCCCGTCTCGGCGATGGCCTCAACGATGGCGGCGCGGGTGGCATCCGGATCCATCTGCCGGGGCAGGAACTCCTGCACGATGGTGAGTTCCTCGCGTTCCCCGTCCGCGAGCTCCCTGCGCCCCGCCCCGTCGTAGATCGCGATCGAGTCCTGACGCTGCTTCACCATCTTGCGCAGTACGGCCTGTTCCTCGTCCTCGCCGATCTCCTTGCCGGTGCCCCGCGCCTCGATCTCCCGGTCCTTCATGGCGGCCCCGATCAGGCGCAGGGTCGCGAGGCGACGCTTGTCGCCTCCCTTCATGGCCTCCTTCATGAGGGTAGGCAGTCGCTCGCGCATGGCTTCCTCCAAGGCTCTACATCGACGGCGTGCCGGCCGCGATTGACCCTCGCGGGCGCGGCCTCTATGCGATTGACGATCTTCTCAAGAACGTGGGGCGGGACGGTGCCCGGCTGGCGGACCCCGCCGGGCCGTCGCCACCTGCCGCGACGCGGGTGTAATGCGCCGATGAGCGATGGACAAGGGACCACGGGCGGCCAGAACGCCGACGACGGCGGCTGGGTCGAGCCCAAGCCGACCGCGCTGCTGGTGCTGGCCGACGGGACGGTGCTCGAAGGCACGGGCTTCGGGGCGACGGGGTCCGCCGTCGGCGAGGTGTGCTTCAACACGGCCATGACGGGCTACGAGGAGATCCTGACCGACCCCTCATATTGCGATCAGATCATCACCTTCACGTTCCCGCACATCGGCAACGTCGGGGTCAACGACGACGATGTGGAGACGCTCGGCGCCGGGGCGTCCGGCGTGCGCGGCGTCGTGCTCCACGCCGCCATCACGGCGCCCTCCAATCACCGCGCCCGCACGCCGCTCGGCCAGTGGCTCCGCTCGCGCGGCATCATCGGCATCGGCGGCATCGATACCCGCGCCCTGACGGCGCTGATCCGCGATCGCGGCATGCCCAATGCCGTCATCGCCCACGATCCCCACGGCGTGTTCGACCGGGCCGCGCTCCTGGCCCGGGCGGCCGGCTGGCATGGCATCGAGGGCACCGACCTCGTGCCCGACGTCACCTCGGCAGAACGCTCCGAATGGGACGAGACGGTGTGGAGCCTCGATGGCGGGTTCGGACGCCAGCGGGCGCCGACCCGCCACGTGGTGGCGATCGACTACGGCATCAAGCGCAGCATCCTGAGGCTGCTGGCCGATGCGGGTTGCGCCGTGACGGTCGTGCCGGCCAGTGCCACGGCCGGCGACATCATGGCGCTGAAGCCCGACGGCGTGTTCCTGTCGAACGGCCCCGGCGACCCGGAGGAGACGGCCCGCTACGCCGGCGCGGTGATCCGCGACATCGTCGACCGCAGGGTGCCGACCTTCGGCATCTGCCTCGGCCACCAGCTCCTGGCGCTGTCGCTCGGCGGCAAGACCGTGAAGATGCACCAGGGCCACCACGGCGCCAACCACCCGGTGAAGGACCACACGACCGGCAAGGTCGAGATCGTGTCGATGAACCACGGCTTCGCGGTCGACCCCGCGACCCTGCCGGCCGAGGCCGTCGAGACCCACGTGTCGCTGTTCGACGGGACGAATTGCGGCCTCGCGCTGTCGGACCGGCCGGCCTTCTCGGTGCAGTACCACCCCGAGGCTTCGCCGGGCCCGCACGACAGCCACGCCCTGTTCCGCCGCTTCGTCGCGCTGATCGACGGTGAACGCGCCAGAACGCGCGCCACATCCTGATCTTATTCCATCCGGCCCGGCACCAGCACACCCTTCTCGAGATGCGCCGGGACGTAGCCGCCGTGAGCCCGGGGACCGATGAGGCCGGCCAGGAGCAGCGACGCGACCGCGAAGGCGAGGCCGCTGACCACCAGGATCGCGACGGGTCCACGGGTCCAGGCCGAGGCTACGAACGGGTAACGGCTTTTCAGGGCCAGGAACAGCACGTAGCCCCCGAAGGGCAGCAGGAACGGCAGCAGCACTTCGACTAAGGCGCGCGGCATCAGCCGTAGAGCCTCTCGTAGAGCACGCGCAGCATTCCGGCCGTGGCGCCCCAGATCAGGCGTTCGCCGAACGGCATGGCGTAGAAGCGCCGCAGGCGGCCCGAGAACTCGCGCGATTGCTGCTGGTGGTTGAGCGGATCCATCAGAAAGCGCAGCGGCACCTCGAAGGCATCGGCGACCTCGTGCGGATTGATGGCGAGGCGCAGCGGCGGCACCACCATGGCCACGACCGGCACCACCATGTAGCCGGTGCCGGTGAGGTAGGGATCGAGGTAGCCGAGCGGCGTCACGCGGTCGCGCGGGAGGCCGATCTCCTCTTCGGCCTCGCGCAATGCCGCCTCGATCGGCGAGCCATCGTCGGGGTCGATCTTGCCGCCCGGGAATGCGACCTGCCCCGAATGCTGACGCAGGCCCGTGAGCCGCGTGGTGAGCAGCACGGTCGCGCCGTCGCCATGCGCCACGATCGGCACCAGCACGGCCGCACCGCGGGGCGCGCCGGCCCACATCGGGCGGCCGTCGAGCCGGTGGTCGCCGCCGTGGGCAGCGCCTTCCTCGAACAGGTCCGCCGGAAGCGCAAAATCGAGGCGCGCCCGAGCCCGCCGCCCGAACTCGTCGGCCGACCATGCATCGGGCGCGACCTCCGCCCCTGGTACGGCCGAGACTTCAGCCAAGCCTAGGACCCGTGTCGAAGTCCTCGAGCCGCGACGCCTCCATCATGGGAAAGAACGTGCCACCCGACGCGATGCCGAACATCGCCACGCCGTCGACTTCCCGGGTCTCGCCGGCCGCTACGAGGTCGTAGAAGACCGGCCGGTTCACGAGGGCCCAAAGGTCGCCCCGCACCCGCACGTAAGGCTTGAGCGCCTCCGATGCCCCCGGTTCGAAGCGCAGCGGATGGTCGGCCCCCACCGCCAGCCATTCCTCCATGTTGGTGCGGAAGCGCACGATCCCGTCGGGATCGCGCATCACCTCGACCGCCAGGAACGGCGCGTCCTCGACCGTGATGCCGACCTTTTCGACCGGCGTGACGAGCACGTGGCGATCCCCGTCCTTGCGCAGCACGGAGGCGAAGAGCCGCACCAGGGCGGGCCGGCCGATCGGCGAACCACCGTAAAACCAGGTGCCGTCCCGCGCGATGCGCATGTCGATATCGCCGCAGAACGGCGGGTTCCAGAGATGGACCGGCGGCGGCCCCTTGCGCGAGCCGGCTTCAGCGATCCGCGTCGCAATGGTGCCCAGCCCCGGAGCGGCGGCCGAGTCCTCGTCTTGCACGCTACTTGCTTTCGCCATCTTCGCACGCCATTCGGGATCGGCCGCGAGACCGCCGGCCCTGCGGGACAATCCGCGACCGCCCCCTCAACTATGCGACAGGGGCGCATATCGACAAGGGGCGGTTCCGTCGTAATCTGGGACCGGCAGCCCGAAGGTGCCGACCGCCCGGCCGGATTCGCAAAGGCTACCAGGAGGCATCACCATGCCGGCTTCGGACCACAGCATTCTCTCGATCGAGGACGGTGCGGCGCGCTCTGCTGAAACGGCGCTCATCAACATCGCGGCCGCCCGAACCGCCATCGGGGCGGTGATCTTCGGCCAGGAGAAGGTGGTCGAAGAAGTGCTCGTTTCGATCCTGTCGGGCGGCCACGGCCTGCTGGTCGGGTTGCCGGGGCTCGCCAAGACCAAGCTGGTCGACACGCTGGGGGTGGTGCTGGGGCTCGATGCCCGGCGGGTGCAGTTCACGCCCGACCTCATGCCGGCCGACATCCTGGGCTCCGAAGTGCTGGAGGAGACCGCGGAAGGGCGCCGCGCCTTCCGCTTCGTCAAGGGGCCGATCTTCGCCCAGTTGCTGATGGCCGACGAGATTAACCGCGCCAGCCCCCGCACCCAGTCGGCACTGTTGCAGGCCATGCAGGAACTCCACGTCACCGTGGCGGGCGAACGCTACGATCTGCCGCGTCCGTTCCACGTGCTGGCGACTCAGAACCCCATCGAGCAGGAGGGCACCTATCCTCTGCCCGAAGCCCAACTCGATCGCTTCCTGATGCAGGTCGACGTGCTCTACCCCGACCGCGCCTCCGAGAAGCGCGTGCTGATCGAGACCACGAGCGACCACGACGCGGTCGCGAGGCCCGCCATGACGGCCGAGGAACTCATGGCGATCCAGCGGCTGGTCCGGCGGCTGCCTGTCGGCGACAGCGTGGTCGAAGCCATCCTCGACCTCGTGCGTGCGGCTCGCCCCGGCGAGAACGACACCCCTCTGTCGCGGCTCGTCGCCTGGGGTCCGGGACCACGGGCCGCCCAGGCCCTCATGCTGGCATCCCGCGCCCGGGCGCTCGTCGACGGCCGACTGTCGCCCTCAATCGACGACGTAGCGGCTTTGGCTCTTCCCGTTCTGAAGCACCGGATGGCGCTCAATTTTGCGGCCCGGGCCGATGGTGAGACCGTACCGGGCGTCGTGAAACGCCTCGTCGAAAGGCTCGGCTGAGGCGATGGCGCAGGCCCGCCTCGTTTCGGAGGAGGAGCGCGCTCCCTCGCTCCGGCACGGCCGCGCCGCGCTCGACTTGGCGCGACGGTTGCCCGACCTTGCGGTTTCGGCCCGTGAGGTCGCCTCGAGCGTCATGCATGGCATGCACGGCCGGCGCCGCTCCGGCATGGGCGAGGCGTTTTGGCAGTTCCGGCCGTTCACGCCGGGCGAGTCCGTCTCCCGCATCGACTGGCGCCGCTCGGCGCGTGACGACCGCACCTACATCCGGGAGCGCGAGTGGGAGGCGGCCCAGACGGTGTGGCTGTGGATAGACCGCTCGCCCTCCATGGCCTTCGTGTCGGACCTGGCCCAGCAATCGAAGCTCGACCGCGCCCTCGTGCTGGGTCTGGCCACGGCCGATCTTCTGGTGCGGGGCGGCGAGCGCGTGGCGCTGACGGGCCTCACCCGGCCGCTCGCATCGCGCAACATCGTCGATCGCTTCGCCCAGATCCTGGCGGGCCCCGAAGCCGCCCGAACGGCGGCCATCGAACTGCCGGATCCGACGCCCTTGCCGGCCCGGTCGCGTGCGCTGCTGATCGGCGACTTCTTGTCCGACGCCGGAGACATTGCGGCCCGCATCGCGGCGCTGGGGTCGTCGGGCGCCCGCGGCCACCTCATCGCGGTCAGCGATCCGGTCGAGGAGAGCTTCCCTTTCACGGGCCACGTCGAATTCGCCGACGTCGACAGCGCCGCAAAGCTGCGGCTCGGAGAGGCCGGTGCCCTCCGCGGCATCTATCTTAGCAAGCTCGCGACCCATCGCGAGCAGATTGCGGCGGCCTGCCGCCGACAGGGCTGGACCTTCGCGCTGCACCGCACTGACCGACCCGCTACGGAGGCGCTGCTCCGCCTGGCGACTCTTCTGTCCGATAGCGGCCTGTCGGCCGGCACCGCGCAGCCGGATTGACCTGAACCATGCTCGGTTTGCCGCTGATTTTCACGGTTCCGGCCATCCTGGGCGCACTCGTCCTCCTGCCGGCGCTGTACTTTCTGCTTCGGGTCACGCCGCCACGGCCCCGGGAGATGCCGTTTCCGCCGCTCAGACTCATCCTCGACCAGAAACCAAGGGACGAGACGCCGGCCCGCACACCGCCTTGGCTGCTGCTCCTGCGCCTGACGATCGCGGCCCTCATCATCCTGGCCATGGCGGGGCCGATCTGGAACCCGCGATCCGCGCCCTTGAACGGCAATGGCCCCCTGGCTTTGCTGATCGACGACGGCTTCGCGGCGGCACCCGACTGGGACACCCGTGTCGCTGCATCGGCCGACCGCCTGGCGGAAGCCGGCCGGAGCGGGCGCCCCGTGGCCCTGGCGGGCCTCTCGGACGGCTCGCGCGCGCTCGAGCCTATTACGGCCGCGCAGGCGCAGGACCGGCTGCGGGCCATGAAGCCCCTGCCCGTCCTTCCGGACCGCGCGGAGGCGTTGCCCTCGGTCGCCGGGTTCGCGGCGGCCCATCCCGACCTCGACCTCGTCTGGATCGCCGATGGCCTCGAGAACGGCGGCGCCCGCGCCTTCGCCGAAGGTCTGGTCAAGCTCGGTCTCGCGCATCCGCCGACCGTGCTCATGCCCGGTACGACCCCGTTGGCGCTGGCGGGTGCGGACAACAAGCCCGAGGCCCTCTCGGTCACGGTGCTGCGGGCCGACGGCCGCGCCGCATCCGGCGGCACACTGCGCGCCTTCGACGCCAAGGGCCTGCCGCTCGGCGACGCCGCATTCGCGTTCGGCGGAAGTCCCGAGACCGGGACAAGGACCCAGGCCGTCTTCGCGCTGCCGGTCGAGCTGCGCAACGACATCGCCCGGGTCGCCGTGACGGGAGAGGCTTCGGCCGGCGCCGTCACGCTGCTCGACGGGCGGTGGAAGCGGCGCCGCATCGATGTCGTCAGCGGGGTCAGCGCCGACATCGAACAACCGCTGCTGAGCCCGAGCTATTTCATCGCCAAGGCGCTTGGGCCTTTCGCGGATGTGCGGGCCATCCCGGCCGGCTTACCCGACCCGATCCTGGCGGCGCTCGACGACCATCCGTCGGTGCTGGTCCTGGCCGACCTCGGACAGGTGACGGGCCCGGCCCATGACGATCTGGTTCACTTCGTCGAGCGGGGTGGCGTGTTGCTGCGCTTCGCCGGCTCGCGCCTCGCCGCCGCGCCGACCGCGGGGGCCATGGCCGACGACCTCGAACCGGTGAACCTCCGTCGTGGCGGCCGGACCTTCGGGGGAGCCCTGTCCTGGGACAAGCCCAAGGCATTGGCGCCCTTCGACCGCACGAGCCCCTTTTTCGGCCTTGCCGACAGCCGCGACGTCAACGTGTCGCGCCAAGTCCTGGCCGAGCCCGATGCCGGTCTACCCGGCAAGACCTGGGCGCAGCTCGATGACGGCACGCCACTCGTGACGGCCGACAAGCGCGGCAAGGGCACCATCGTGCTGTTCCACGTCACGGCCGACACAACATGGTCGAACCTGCCCCTGTCGGGCCTTTTCGTGGACATGCTGCGACGGATCGTGGCCCTGAGCGCGACGCCTGCAAGCAGCACCCCGGACGGGTCCAAGACGGCCGGCAGCAGCGCTGCAGCCGAGCCGGCCGGGTCGACCGCTGCGCTGCCGCCGACCCGCATCCTCGACGGTTTCGGGGATCTGGGTGCGCCACCGCCTGCGGCGAAACCGGTCGTGGTCGATTTCGCCGGTCCCGCCTCGGTCGATCATCCGCCCGGCTTCTATGGTGCGGCAGATGCGGTGCTGGCCGTCAACGCCCTGGCGCCCGACGCCACGCTGGCGCCGGCCGACCTGTCCGACCTAGGGCTTGCTCGGCAGCCGTTGAAGGCGTCCGAACCCCTGGACCTTCGTGCCGCCCTCCTGTGCCTCGCCGTCCTGGGCCTCGTTGCCGACGCCCTGGGGACGCTGTTGCTCGGGGGCGAATTTCAACCGCTGCGGGGTCGGCGCGCTGCGACCGCCGCGGCGCTCATGGCGGCCATGCTGCTGACGCCGGCTCTGCCGGGCGGCGTCGGCTCTCACGCGCGCGCGGCCGAGGCCAACTCGCCTGCAGCAGCCGCGCTCGCAGCCGATCGCGTCTCGAAGCGCGACATGGACGCGGCGCTGCGGACCCGGCTCGCCTATGTGCTGACGGGCGATGCCGCCGTCGACGACGCCAGCCGCGAGGGCCTGAAAAGCCTGTCGCGCGCCCTCGCCAACCGCACCTCGCTCGATCCCGGGGAGCCCATGGCCATTGATCCCGCAAGCGACGAGATGGCGTTCTACCCGCTGCTGTACTGGCCCGTCGTGGCGACGGTGCCCCAGCCGTCCTCTGCGGTGGTCGGCCGCGTGTCGGCCTTCATGAAGAACGGCGGCACGGTTCTGTTCGACACCCGCGATGCCCTGACGGCGAGGCCGGATTCAGCGCCGACCGGCGAGGCGCTCTGGCTGAGCCGCTTCCTGGCCGGGGTCGACGTCCCGGAACTGGAGCCGGTGCCGCGCGACCACGTCATCACCAAGACCTTTTACCTGCTCGACAACTTCGTCGGCCGCTACACCACCGGGCAGACCTGGGTCGAGGCCCTGCCGCCGGCACCGGCCGACGGGGTCAACAGGCCCGCACGGTCGGGCGACAGCGTGTCGCCCATCGTGATCACGGGGAACGACCTCGCGGCCGGCTGGGCCAGCGACAGCGACGGCGATCCGCTCTACCCCTTGGTGCCGGGCGGCACGCGCCAGCGCGAACTGGCCATCCGCGGCGGCATCAATCTCGTCATCTACACGCTCACCGGCAATTACAAAGCCGACCAGGTCCATGTGCGCGACCTGCTCGAACGGCTGGCGCATTGATGGGCGCCCGCGACGGCCTTGGTGCGCGGTGGAGGGGGCAGAAGGCCACTGCGGTCCGGGAGTTGCGGGCCCGCGGCCGCGGCCGCCGTCGTACCCGGTCCGCCCCCTCCACCGCCTTTCAGGCGGTCCCCCTCCCCCGCTTCGCAAGGGAGGATAAGTGCACGCCGCTCCTGAGATGATCCCGGCATGACGCGTTTCGCCCTGTCGTTCACGCCGCTGGTTCCGGTGGCCCTGCTTTGGGCACTGGCCGCCCTGGCCGCGGTCGTGCTGGTGCTCGGCTTCCTCGGCCGCCGCCGCGGTACGACCTTGCGGGCACTGTCATTCGCGCTGCTGATCCTGGCACTCGCGGATCCCAACCTCGTGCGCGAGGACCGCAAGGGCGAGAAGGACGTCGTGGCGGTGGTCCTGGACCAGAGCGGCAGCCAGACCATCGGCGATCGCGCGGCCCAGACGGCGCGAGCCCGGGCCGCGATCGAGAAAGGCCTGGCCGGCCTCGGCAACGTCGAGCCGCGCTTTATCGACAGCGGCCGCTCGGACGCCGAGAACGACGGGACGCGGCTTTTCGCGGCCTTGAGCGCCGGCTTGGCCGACGTACCGCCAGACCACGTCGCCGGCGCCATCATGGTAACGGACGGCGTCGTCCACGACATCCCGTCCGGCGCCGACACGCTCGGCTTCAAGGCGCCACTGCAGGTCCTGGTCACCGGCCAGTTGGGCGAGCGCGACCGCCGCGTCGAGCTGATCGAAGCACCGCGCTTCGGTATCGTGGGCAAGGATCAGACGATCAACCTGCGCGTGCTCGACACGGACGACCATGGCGAGCCGGTAGGCCTGACGGTGCGACGCGATGGGATCGAGGTTGCGCGCCGGCAGGCCCGGGTGGGGCAGCGCATCGACATCCCGGTGAGGGTCGACCATGCGGGCCCCAATGTGGTCGAAGTCGACGTGCCCACGATCCCGGGGGAGTTGACGGCCCTCAACAACAAGGCCGTGGTCACGATCGACGGCGTGCGCGACAAACTGAAGGTGCTGCTGGTGTCGGGGGAGCCGCACGCGGGCGAGCGCATGTGGCGCAACATCCTGACCTCCGACGCCAACGTGGACCTCGTTCATTTTACCATCCTGCGCCCACCCGAGAAGCAGGACGGCACGCCCATCAACGAGTTGGCTCTGATCGCCTTTCCGACCGGTGAGTTGTTCGGCTCCAAGATCGGCGACTTCGACCTCATCATCTTCGACCGGTACTCCAACCAGTCGATTTTGCCCTACGCCTATTTCGACAACATCGCCCGTTATGTGCGCAACGGGGGGGCGCTGCTGATGGCCGTAGGACCCGACTACTCGGGGCCGGACGGCCTCTTCTACTCACCCTTGGGCGCCATCTCACCGGTGCGCCCGAATGGCCGCGTGATCGAGACCCCGTTCCACGCGAAGGTCACGCCGGAGGGCGAGAAGCACCCGGTTACGCGCGGCCTCGCCGGAGCCGACCGGAATCCGCCGGCCTGGAGCTTGTGGTTCCGCCAGGTCGACGGCGAGACCCTTAAGGGCATGGCCGTGATGTCGGGCGCGGAAGACCGGCCGCTCGTCGTGCTGTCGCGCGAGAACAAGGGCCGCGTCGCTCTGATGCTGTCGGACCAGATCTGGCTCTGGGCACGCGGCTACGAGGATGGCGGCCCCTATCTCGACCTGACGCGGCGGCTCGCACACTGGCTCATGAAAGAGCCCGATCTCGAGGAAGAGGCGCTGCGCGCCACTGCGCGCGGCCGGGACATCGCGATCGAGCGGCAGAGCGTCAAGGGGGTCACGGCTCCGGTCACTGTGACGGCGCCGTCCGGCCAGACCACCGCCGTGATGCTGGCGGCCGCCGAGCCGGGCCTCTCGCGCGCTACCTTCAAGGCAGACGAACTCGGATTGTATCGCCTGAGCGACGGCACCGATGCGGTGCTGCTCAACGTCGGACCCGAGAATCCGCGCGAGTTCCAGGAGGTGGTGTCGACTCCCGAAAAGCTCAGCCCGCTCGCCGAAGCCACCGGGGGCAGCGCCCGCCGCATCGGCACGGGTGCCGGCGACGCGATCGCCATGCCGCGGATCGTGGCGATGCACGAGGCCCCGAGCTACAGCGGGGCCGACTACATCGGGATCAAGCGGACCGAGAGCAGCACGGTAGCGGGGATCGGTCTGCTCCCGCTGGCCGTGGGCCTCATCGGCCTCTTGGCCCTCCTCGGCTCGACCGTGCTGACCTGGGTCGTCGAGGGGCGGGGACTGCGGCGCCGGACGCCCTGAGGCAGCCTGGATCTCCGGTCATGGCGGTCCTAGGTCGTCTCGCTGCGAGGGACTGCGCCGACACGGTCGGGCCTTCACGACATCTCATGGCTCGACAGCAGCTTCTCGATCTGCGGGATCGGGTGATGTGTGTAGTCCTTGGGGATTTCGGCCACGACGCGCCGGTTCGCCTCCGCCGACAGGTCCTTCCTGATCTCGGCCAGGCATTTCGGCGGCGCGACGATCACGATCTCCTTGAAGGCGTTTACGCCGGCGGCTTTGTTGATGTCCTTGGCAATGGTTGCCGCGAAACGGTCCTCTTCGAGTTGGTGCCAGTCCGTTTCACCCATGGACCCGTGCCCGATGCCGGACGGCGAGGAGCCGCGTCCGGGGGCGTCGGTACCCTGGAGATGGGTCGCCGGGTTGTCCTGCTGTCGGACCTCACGCCGCCTCAGGTTGAGGATCTCCGCATCCCCCTCGTTCTGTAGCAGCAGCGCCTTCTTCCCGTCCCCGACCAGAACCCAGGCCCCGTAGTGAATTTTGAGCGTCGCCATCGATCGTTCCTCCTCCCGGTCCGTCGTCGGGTGGATCAGCGCCGCTTTGCACCGATCGAACGGGATCCACCCTCACAGGTGAGGCGGTAACGGCGAGGCGGAGCGATTGTTCATCGAGGAGCCGTCGCTGATTCGCGCCTACCAGTCAGACCCTGCCGGCTGCCCATCCAGCACTTCGGCGAGCCGCGCCCGGGTTGCGGCGGTGGCGTCGTGCGGCAATCGTTCGCGTCCGAAGAAGCCGGCTTCGACGATCTCCCAATCGGGCCGGCGAGGCTCCAGCACCTGGAAATCCTCCACCACGTAGACCGCGACATGATCGCGCCGTGATGTCTTGCGGTTGAAGTAGATGCCGAACAGCCGCGGCGTGCCCGCGACCGCGATGGCGCACTCCTCGCGAACCTCGCGGCGAAGGCAGTCGCCGACGCTCTCGCCGGGCTCGACCGCGCCGCCCGGAAGATGCCATCCGGCCACGTAGGAGTGACGCACGAGAAATACGCGCGGCACGGCGCTCCTCCGATCCAGGATCACGGCTCGAACCCCCATGGTCAGGGGGCGGGTGAACCGCGCGGTGCCGTGAATCACCCGTGGCACGACGCGCTGCAAGCGGGCCGCCAGGCGCAAATCCCATCTCATCCGTTCGCTCCGCGGGCCTCGCTGGCGCGATGGTGGCGCATGGCGGCGCCGGCCGCCAGTGGAGTGCCGGCCGCAGCCCTTGACGGCGGAGGGCGACCCGATGGAAGGAAGCTCGTGAGCTATCTTCTTGCCCATCTGTCGGACGCCCATATCGGGCCCCTGCCCCGCCCACGCAGTCGCGACCTCATGGGCAAACGCCTGACCGGCTTCGTCAACTGGCGCCGTCGCGGCCGTCTCCACAACATGGCGGTCCTGGGCCGCATCGTGGCCGACATGCGCGGCCAAGCGCCCGACCACATCGCCATGACGGGCGACATCTTGAACATCGGCCTGCCGACAGAGTTTCCCTTCGCCCGTGCCTGGCTCGAGACGCTCGGCACGACCGAGGACGTGTCCTTCGTGCCCGGCAACCACGACGCCTATGTCCGGTCGTCGCTGCCGCACTTGGCCGAGACCTTCGCGCCCTGGGTGGCGGAGGTAGGCGTGGAGGACGGACTGCCTTTCGCGTTCCCCTACCTTCGCCGGCGTGGCCCACTGGCGCTGATCGGATTGAGCTCCGCTATCCCCACGGCGCCGCTCCTGGCTTCGGGCGCGCTCGGGTCCGAGCAATGCGCGGCGCTCGAAGTCCTGCTCGACGAGGCACGGGACCAGGATCTGGTACGGGTGGTCATGATCCATCACCCGCCCCACAGGAGCGGTGCGAAGGGCGGACGGGGCCTGCGCGACGCCGGGCGCTTCGAGGCGGTGATGGCCGAGCACGGCGCCGACCTCGTGATCCACGGGCATAACCATCGGGCCTCGGTGTCGCATCTGCCGGGGCCGGCAGGTCCGGTGCCGGTGGTGGGCGTCCCGTCCTGTTCGGCGGTGCCGGGAACCCACGGCCACCTCGCGGCCTACCAACTCTACCGATTCGAACCAAGCGGCGCCGGTTGGTCGATCACGGCCGAACGCCGCGGCCTCGCGCCGGAGACGGACGAGATCCGCAGCCTCGGCGCACTCGGGCTTTGAGGTCATTGCCTCTCGGCCGAGGAGGCGGCAACGGGCCTGACGAGGTCTCGCGGCTGCCGAATTGCCCAGGGCAATCGGGCGAAGGACTTTGCCTCTGCCGGTGCCTATTATCGTCATCGCGAGCGGAGCGAAGCGACCCAGATCGAGCGCGGCGGAGGCTGGGTCGCTTCGCTGCGCTCGCGATGACGCCTCACCCCACCGAGCCTTCTCGACCGCAACGTTTCGCATCGTGTTCACCCGATTCCCCTGCGAATTGCCCAGCCCGGCTTGACCAGGCCGGGGTTCTGCCATAGCGGCACGGGCCAACACGGCGGCGGGGAAGACGGCGGCATGGCAGGACCCGAGGGGCTCGGCAGCACCGAGATGACGATGCGAGGCCGGACGGCAGCCTCGCCCTCAACCGGGCTCGGCCGCATCGTCCTGGCCAGCCTCGTCGGTACGACCATCGAGTTCTATGATTTCTACATCTACGGAACCGCCGCGGCCCTGGTGATAGGGCAGACGTTCTTTCCCCAGTCCGCCCCCGGAGCCCAGGCGCTCAACGCCTTCTTGACCTTCGGCATCGCGTTCCTCGCACGGCCGGTCGGCTCCGTCCTGTTCGGACATTTCGGCGATCGAATCGGCCGGAAATCGACGCTGGTGGCTTCCATGCTGGTGATGGGGCTGTCCACCACGTTTATTGGTCTCCTGCCCGGATACGCGACCGCGGGCGCCGTCGCGCCCTGGCTGCTCTGCGTTTTGCGCTTCGGCCAGGGTATCGGGCTCGGCGGCGAATGGGGTGGCGCGGCACTGCTGGCGACCGAAAACGCGCCGACAGGCCGGCGAGCCTGGTTCGGCATGTTTCCGCAACTCGGGCCACCGCTCGGCTTCCTCCTGGCCAACGGCTTGTTCCTGCTTCTGCTGCTCGGCCTCGGCGAGACGAGCTTCGTGGCCTGGGCGTGGCGCGTCCCGTTCCTGGTCAGCGCCGTGCTGGTGGCGATCGGCCTCTATCTCCGGGTCTCGATGACTGAGACGCCGGCCTTCCTCGACGCCATGCGCCGGCACGAGCGCGTGAAGGTGCCGCTCGCCGAACTCCTTCGGCATCACGGGGTGCCGCTAATCCAGGGCTCGCTGTCGATCGTGGTCTGCTACGCGCTGTTCTATATCTCCACGGTCTTCGCGCTCGGCTATGCGGTCGGCACGCGCCATCTCGCGCGCTCCGATGTCCTGGAGATGCTTTGCGTCGCCGTCGTGTTCATGGCAATCGCGACGCCGATCTCGGCCCGCCTCGCCGATCGTTTCGGCCGGCGCCCGGTGCTCCTGGCGGCCAGCGCACTGGCGGGCTTATCGGGCTTTCTCATGCCGGCCATGCTGGGCCGCGGCGATGCCGGCGAGGTGCTGGCCTTCCTCAGCATCGAACTCGGTATCATGGGTCTCACGTTCGCGCCGCTCGGCGCGCTGTTGCCCGAACTCTTCCCCACGCACGTGCGCTACACTGGCGCTTCCTCGGCCTACAACCTCGGCGGCATCGTCGGAGCTTCTCTGGCGCCCTTCCTGGCGCAATTACTTCTGGAGCGCGGTGGCCTGGCCTGGGTGGGACATTACGTGACGGCCGCCGCGGCCATCAGCTTCCTGGCCGTTCTCGGCATGAAGGAAACTGGCCGGACCTGAGGCCCTGCACCGTCAAGTCCGCTCCTTCGATCGGGTCCGCATAAGCCACTCGGGAGCGCCGACCCCGCCGGGTGGTCGCGCTTCAGCGCGTCACGCCCGGGATGTGCGTCGTCGTGATGCCGTAGCCCTCGTGGGCCGCGATGACCGGCAGGAGTCGCTCCAGCGCGTGCAGCATCGTGCCGTCGATCGGCACCGGTTCTTTCGGGTAGTCGTCCCAGCCGAGTTTCAGGTCGAAGAGCGGCTTCAACGCCGCCGGCCGCGCCCAGAACATCGTTCCGATCGGAAAGTCGATCGACCGGGGTATCGTCATGGTCGGGGCCATGCGGGCCGCGAGCTCGCGGGCGATGTCGCGGTCCTTGCTCCAGCCCGTGAGGTTGGGATCCTCGGGAAACACCAGCCCCAGGCGCTCGGAGGCCGCGAACCGGTCGAGGATCAGGTCCACCATGGGAAACATGTCGCCGACGAGATGCTGGAGCAGGAATTCGTACCATCGCACGCCGAGGTCGGTGCTGAGCCCCACCGTGGTCAGAGCCAGGCTGCGCTTGCCGTGGACGTGCCCGAAGACGTCGTAGCGCTGCAGTGCCTCGGCGAAGACGGACAGCATGGGACCGACATCGCGCCCGCGGTTCGGACAGATTTCGACCACCACGGCACCACCCCGATGGCCGGCGAAGATCCGTCGGAGATCGGCGGCTTTCGCATCGGACGTGGTGGAAACGAAAAGATCGAACTTGGCCCGATTGACCGCGAGCCTGCCGAGCAGGCCCTCGGCCAGTTCCGGGTAATGGAGGTGGACGTGGAGCGCCGCCTTCAGCGTTGCATGCGGCCGGGGCGTCCCGCGCTCGACCGGCGGGACCAGGACGGGATGGCTCCAGGGTCCGTCCGGCTTGCCGGCGCCGATCCAATGGGCGAGCGGGTTCGGATAAGGGACGGCGTCGAGTTCCGGATGATGGTCCGCATAGGTCTGCGGTACGAAGCCAAGCGCCGGTCGGCGGCAATATTGGTTGGCCTCCTGGCCCGACGCCGCCTTGCGCACGTGGAGCCGTACCGCCTCGTCGCGCGTGAATCGCTCGTGCGGGTTCAACCAAAGCTCGGGCGAGAACGTCGGGTCAGCGAGCAGCAGGTCGGTGTCGCGCCGCTCCTGTGCGGCTATGGCTTTCGCATCGGCGATGACGGGCTGCAGGCGATCGATGTAGCGCTCCATCGGGAAGTCCCGATGGCTCCTGTCCACGAGCGCCGCCCCGAACGCTGCACGGCGAGCCCCGTCGCCGATCAGATCGACGATCGTCGAAGCCGCGGCGTCGACGTCGAGGTAAGGGACGGAGAGCGCGCGGGTCCTTTCGTCTTCGGCCAGATAATCGGCGAATCCGTTGGCGTCGGCAAAGCAGATCACAGGCACGCCGGCCAGGGCCGCGTCCATGGCAATGTTCGGGAACGGGTCGAGGCGCGACGACACCAGGACGACGGTGGCGGCCGCATAGGCGCCGGCGAGGTCGTCGACGACATCCAGGAATACGAGGCCTTCCCCAAGACCCGAGCGTTTCACCTGGTCCCCGAGCCATTCCATGAAGGCTCCTTCGGGATGCGGCTTGGGCACATGCCCGATCCACACGAACCGGACCCGACCGGGACCCAGCTTCTTGGTCACGGCCTGGGCGCAGGAGACGAACAGGTCCGTACCCTTGCGCATCGACACCGTGCCGAGCCCCAGGACGACAGGTCGCCCATCCTTGCCGCGGACGGCCTCCTCGACCGACGGGAGCGGCCCATCGCCCGGTCCGGTTCGCCGCGAGGCTCTGCCAGAGTCGGCCGGAACCTCGGATGCGCCCTGGTGAAAGACATGCTGGTTGCGGGTCGTAACGCCGGGCCAGAGGTCGAGCGCAGATTGCTGCTGCGACGGCACGTCGAACACCACCTGGGTGGAGAGCATCAAACCGGCCGTCATCCGGCTCGGGGGCTCGAGACTCGCGGCATATTCGTGCACCAGCGTGACCGTGGGGACGTTGGCGGCCGCGAGGCCGACAAGAAACGGCTCGCACTCGATGCTGTTGGCGATCGCGAAATCGAAGCGGAACCGTTCTGCCAGGAGCCGTCCCACACGGGTCATGTAGAACCACGGCAGGTGACCGGATTGGAAGGGACCCACAAGAACGCTCGCTTCCTCGACGAAGCGGTCGAGGAGGTCGCCTTCAGGGTGCAGGATGGCGATCACCAGGTTGTGGTCCCGGTTGAGGTGGCGTGCGAGATTCCATCCGAGAATCGGCGCGCCCGTGCGGCTCACTTCATGGCAGACCAGCAGCACGGTCTTCCGGCCCGGATCGAAGGCTTTTCCCCCCTGCCGCAGGTGCGCCTCGCCCTCGAACTTGGCCACCCGGCCTTCGGCCCGTCCGTAACGGGCGTAATGGATCAGGAGACCGATATCGGTGCCGGCCACCTCCCGATGCAGATCGGCATAGACGGCCGGATCGAAAATCGCATTAGGCGCCAAGCCCTGCTGCTCACCGACCGCGACGTAATGTTCGGCCGCGGCGAGGTCGTCGACACGCCCCAGTCCCGCACGGTCGCGATAGGCCTCGGCATCGAACAACCCTGTATCGAGCACCCAATGCGCCTTGGGCGAGGGAGGCTGATGGGCGCCGGCTTTGTGTCGCGCACCAGGCCCATGAGGACCATGCGAGAGGCGCCCGATCGGATCGCCGCGTCCGCCCCCCGGCCGGCCACCCCGGCGCAATGTGTCCATCACGCCCCGCACGGGACGGGTCATGCGCCAGGACGTCGAGTTCAGAAGAGCCGCCATCCGCTGGGCGAGTTCCCGATTCTGCGCTTCGAGCGCATCGACGCGCGCAGCCAATCGCTGTGCTGCCCAGGCGTCGGCGTCGCTCCCGGCCGGACTTCTCCGGTCCACTTCCTTATCCTCAGGCATCGGCCCGTCGCGTTCCTCTCGTGATGTCGGTGAGGCCGGTTCGGCTGGCCCGCGGCGTTCCGTGCGGAAGCGTCAAGCGCCCAGAAGCGTCAAGACACGTTCGTGCAGGTGAGGGTCTCCGGCCGCCACGATGGACCCGCCGCCCGCGGCATCGTCCCCCATCCAGGTCGTGACGCTTCCGCCCGCGCCCTTGATGATCGGCATCAGGGCCGCGATGTCGTAGGGCTGCAGCCCGGTCTCGATCACGAGATCGACATGGCCCGCCGCCAGCATGCAGTAGCTATAGCAATCGCCGCCGAATCGCGTGAGCCGTGCTGCCGCCGCGACACGATCGAAGCGCGCACGCTCCGGTTCCTCCATCAGCAGCGGGCTCGTGGTCATGATTGTGGCCTCGTCGAGGCTGCCGCAACTGCGTGCTCGCAGGTGGTGCACGATCTGGGTTCCGTGAGCGTTGAGACCGGACCAGGTCGCGCGGGCGTTGTCGCCGAAGAACTTCTCGCGCGTGAACGGCTGACACATCATGCCGTAGACCGGCACACCGTGGTGTTCGAGCGCCACCAGGGTGCCCCAGGTCGGGAAGCCCGAGATGAAGCTCTTGGTCCCATCGATAGGGTCGAGCACCCAGACGTAGTCGGCATCGGGCTGGTGGTCGTCGAACTCTTCCCCCACGATGCCATGGGCCGGAAAGGTCGACAGGATCCGATGCCGCATGGCATGCTCGGCGGAACGGTCAGCCTCGGTCACCGGGTCGAAGGCGGCGCGCCCGCCCTTGTCGTGAGCCTGCATGGCGGTGCGGAAGAACGGCAGGATGGCCTCGCCCGCAATCGTCGCCAATTCCGAGACGAAATTTTCGAAATCGA
>JAABUQ010000893.1_pt1 | contig 68104 bp, 72 predicted proteins | sample 5560001 | NCBI WGS metagenome assembly JAABUQ01 (sample SAMN10711888, study PRJNA513371) | rock metagenome | isolation source: Antarctica rocks | place: Antarctica: Victoria Land, Finger Mt nord | collected 2015-12-18
CCATCGCTCCAGATCGCTCCGCCAGCCCGCGTCCACCACCATCGTCGGTCAGCCCGTCAGCCCATACTGACACCCGAATCAACGAAGATTCCAGCCGGTTCCTTCGACGTGCCAAAGTAGTGCTAGCGGGACGACACGACGCGCTGCTACGACGCGCGTCATGTTCGCCACCAAGACCGTGCTCGTCACCGGGGCCGCGTCGGGCATCGGCCTCGCCACCGCGCGCCACCTCGCGGCGGCGGGCGCGGGGCAGCTGATCCTCCTCGACCGCGACGCCGCCGCGCTCGCCCGCGTCGATCTGCCCTGCCCAGTCGTCGCCATCCCGGGCGATGTCGCGGACGAGGCGTTCTGGGCGTTGGTCGCGCCGATGCTGGGCGGCATCGACCTGGCGGTCATCAACGCGGGCGTGGCCGGGGCCGCGCCGATCGCGGAGCTGGCGTTCGACGAATGGCGACGTATCCTGCGCATCAACCTCGACGGCGCGTTCCTGACGCTCCGCGCGGCGATGCGAGCGATGGGCGCGGGTGGTTCGATCGTCGCGGTCGCGTCGGCGGCGGGGGTGAGGGCGGAGGCCGGCACCGCCGCCTATGGCGCGAGCAAGGCGGCGCTGATCCACCTGGTCAAGGTCGCCGCCAAGGAAGGCGCGGCGGCGCGCATCCGCGTCAACGCCCTCGCGCCGGGCGGGGTGGACACGCCGGTGTGGGACCCGGTGTTGGCGACGCGCATCGCCGAGGTCGGCCGCGAGGCGGCGCTGCGCGAGGCCGCCGCCACCACCCCGCTCGCGCGTTTCGCAAGCGCGGAGGAGATCGCGGGGCAGATCGCGTTCCTGCTGTCGGACGCCGCCGCGACGATCACCGGCGCGTGCCTGCTGAGCGATGGGGGGTATGCGTTGTAGGCCGAGGCTGTCACCGCCGACGGTAGCTGGCCGATAGCTTCGCGACCGCCTTGTCCACCGCCACGCGAACCGCAGGCTGGTCGACGATCTCGCCGCAGGTGAGCACCGGCAGGGCATGATCGCCGGGCGTGGGTCCGTCGGTCCGCATCACCGCAACGCCGCCTTTCGCCAGCGTCGCCTTTACCGCCTGCTCCACGGCGCGCAACGCCGCGGGATCACCGTGCCCGCGTTCCACGACCGTCTGCGCCCAGCCTTGGCCTTGCTCTTTCAAAACGGGATTGTCCTGCCGGGCCAGGCAGGTCGCTACGGCATAACCCTGCACATCACGCAACACGGGGCTGCGCGGCGACGATGCCGCTGCCAGGACCCAAATCGCCGCAACGGCGGCGATGCTTGCAATGGGCACCACCCGCATCTTAGCTCAGCTCCCAGAACTCGCCACGTGACGTACGCACTTTGGGGTCGGTAGCATTGACGTAGGAAGCGTAATTGTCGTGGCTTGGCTCCCGGTAGGTCGAACCGTTCCACAGTGCGATGTGCCCGGTGGCATTGGCCCAATTCACGCTGAAAGCGATGATGCCCTTCTTGCCCTTGAACGCATCGTCGTAAGGCTTGGCGTTGTCTATCGACGGCTTGCCAAGCGTGTGGAGCAGATAGGTGCGAAACTCGGAGACCCTGAAGATAATACGCGCACCATCGCCGACACTAAGCGTGGTGACGCCCTTTATGGCCGTGACTGGCGCACCAGCCTTGTTGAAAGCCACGCTTAGACGGCTCGCACAGGTATTTCCCTTGGGCCCGAACCCGGCCGAGTTGACGTTCTTGGCAGCCTGACCACCGAGCCACGTATAAAGGTCCTCCAACGTCGGATACTTGTCATGGTCGGGAAACGAATCCCAGAGGTGCTGCAGCGTCGGCTTCATGCTTCGCAACATACCTTTCTTCGGCTAACCCGGCAACCGGCGTGCTACCCGCCCACCACCGCCGCGTCTCTTAGCCCGCGCCACACCCGCACTGCCTGCACCGTCTCCGCGACGTCGTGGACGCGGAGCCATTGCACCCCCGACTCCGCCGCGCGGAGCGCCAGCGTCAGCGAGCCGCCGAGGCGTTCGCCGACGGGAGCCTCGTTCGACAGCGCGCCGATCAACCGCTTGCGGCTCGCGCCCAGCATCACCGGGCAGCCGAGACCCTGGAACACGGCGAGGTTGTTCAACAGCGACAAGTTTTCCGCCAGCGTCTTGCCAAAGCCGATGCCAGGGTCGACGATCACTTGCGTTACCCCGGCCGCCCGGACCGCGTCCACCCTCGCGCGGAGCCAGTCGAACACCTCGCCCGCCACGTCCGCATAGCCGGTGCGCGCGTGCCCGCCGGTGCGCGGGTCGGGCGAGTGCATCAGCACGACAGGGACGCGCGCGCGGACGACGACCTCGAGCGCACGATTGTCCCACAGCAGCGCGGACACATCGTTGACGATGCTCGCGCCCGCCGCCAGCGCCGCCTCCATCACCGCCGCCTTGCGCGTGTCGATCGAGACGGGCGTGCCGCTGTTCGCCAGCCGCTCGATCACGGGCACGATGCGCGCGATCTCGTCGCCTTCCCAGACGCTCGTCGCGCCGGGGCGGGTCGATTCGCCGCCGACATCGACCATCGCCGCGCCCGCCGCCGCCATGCCCACCCCCGCCGACGCGGCGGCGGCGGGGTCGTCCGCGTGCGCGCCGCCGTCGGAGAAGCTGTCGGGGGTGACGTTGAGGATGCCCGCGACCTGCGGCTGGTCGAAGCGGATCACCCGCTCGCCGAGTTGGAGCGGCGCGCGCGGGGCGGTGATTGCGCGGTGGAGCGCGAGCAACCGCTCGCCGTCCGGCTGGCTTTCGATCCAGCGGTCGAACCCCGCCACCGCTACGGTCTCCCGCAGACGGCCGACGTCGAGTACGTCATAGGCGGCGAACCACCGCATTCCACCCGCCAGCCGCGCGACCTCGCCGTCCCGGTTGACCGGCGTGTCGACGAACTGGGTAGGGCGGAGGTGCATCGGTGACTAGCGTGCCAGTGCGGGGCGGCGACGACGAAGGTTGCACGACGACATCAGCGGATCATAGCGGAATGGTAGGCTGTAGGACAGCTAGGTCCGGAGAGGCTTCCCCGGCTCATGGCTTCGCGAGAAACGAAGCCGGAGCTCGGCTCGTCAGAGCTTCGCTTCCTTGAGCACCTGATTGATCCGCGCCTGCCAACCGGGGCCGGTCGCCCGGAACTTGTCCAATACCTCGCGGTCGAGGCGCAGCGATTGCTGCACCTTGGGTTCGCTTCCGTAGAGCGGTCGGCCGGGCCTTGGAGCCTCCCCCTTCCTGATAAGGACGTCGCCGACTTTCAGGTCACCCGCTCTGAACCATTCGCTGGTCAGCTCGGGCGCGTCATCCGGATCAACCCATTCGCCGGAAATAGTCATCTTGCTCACCTTTCGTTGCCTTGCGCATCGAGATGATATGGCGGACTTCGCCTCGGTCGGTGAAGACGATCGCCACGACCGCCCCGTTCAACATGCCCACCGCCAGCGTCCGAACCTCGCCATAGTCGAAGCGATCGTCGTGGCGTTCCACGACCGCTCCCGCGAACATCTTGCCGGCCTCCGCCATGTCCAGCCCGCGCGCGCTCAGCGTCGCGTCGCGCTTCGCCGGATCGAAGGTGATCAGCACGACTTTATGTAGCAGCAATATGGCCCGACCGCTACGGCTGCGTCGCCAGTAGGTACGTCTGCCTAAGCGCGTCGATCGGCTGGAGCTTGCCCGCCGCTTCGTAATGCCAGAACACCCAGCCGTTGCAGGCGGGCGCGCCTTGCAGGCTGGCGCCGAGCTTGTGGATCGAGCCGCTCGCGCCGCAGGGCGACTCCAGCGAACCATCCGCGCGCACCGTCGCGCGGTGCTTGCGGCGCGCGCAGGTGAGCGTCGCGCCGGGCTGGAGCAGCGCGTTCTCCACCAGCACCCCGAACGCGACCTTGGGTTGCCCGCGCGGCGACTGCATGGTCTTCAGCGCCGCCTCGTCGAGCGGCAGCGCGGCCGCGATGCGGGCGCGGGCGGCGTCGACATAGGTCCCCTCGCGCTCGATGCCGATCCACCGCCGCCCCAGCCGCTTGGCCACCGCACCCGTCGTGCCGGTGCCGAAGAACGGGTCGAGCACCACGTCGCCCGGCTTCGTGCAGGCGAGCAGCACGCGGTACAATAGCGCCTCGGGCTTTTGCGTCGGGTGGACCTTCACGCCGCCGTCGCGGAGCCGCTCGGACCCGCCGCAGATCGGGAACTCCCAGTCGGAGCGCATCTGCAATTCGTCGTTGAGCGACTTCATCGAGCGGTAGTTGAACGTGTAGCGCGATCGCTCGCCCTTGGCGGCCCAGATCAGCGTTTCGTGCGCGTTGGTGAAGCGGGTGCCCTTGAAATTGGGCATCGGATTCGCCTTGCGCCACACCACGTCGTTGAGGATCCAATAGCCGAGGTCCTGGATAACGGCGCCGACCCGGAAGATGTTGTGATAGCTGCCGATCACCCAGATCGTGCCGTCGTCCTTCAACACCCGGTGCGCCTCGGCCAGCCAGGCGCGGGTAAAGGCGTCATAATGCGCGAAGGTGTCGAACTTGTCCCACGCGTCCGTCACCGCGTCGACATGGCTGCCGTCGGGGCGGAACAGCTCGTCGCGCAGCTGGAGATTATAGGGCGGGTCGGCGAAGATCATGTCCACCGACTTCGCGGGCAGCGCGCGCATCCTGGCGATGCAATCGCCGGTGATGATCGTGTCCAGCGGCAGCTCCGCCGCTGACGGCTCCTCGATGACGCGCCCCCGCGCGATAGTGTCCCCCATGCGTCTTCCCCTCGGGCGCGAATGAACCGGCCCGGCCGGGCTCCGTCAAGCGGACAATGGTTAACGAGAAAGGTGGACAAGCGGTTAACCGGGCCATCGGTGGGGGTCGTTCGCCAGATATGGAGTCCGGTCGGGTGGGGAGGACCCAACCCTTAGCGGTGTGGCGGAAAAGGCGCAGGCGGCGGCTTCTTGATCCTCCCCGCTCGCGGGGAGGGGGACCGCTCGCGAAGCGAGTGGTGGAGGGGGGTTAGCCGAGTGCGCGCTTCCCGAACCCCCTCCACCACCGGGCTGCGCCCGGTGGTTCCCCTCCCCGTGAACGGGGAGGAGCAACCCCAACCGAATCGCCTCCCGGACCGGCGCGAAGCTGCGTCGGTGGAGCGGCGTCGGGCCGTGCTCGAACAGCGCGCGGCGGTGGGCGGGGCAGCCATAGCCCTTGTTCGAATGCCATCCGTATTGCGGGTGCGCGCGCGCAAGCTCCAGCATGATCGTGTCGCGGGTGTGCTTGGCCACCACGGAGGCGGCGGCGATCGACAGCGACAGCGCGTCGCCGCCGACGATCGCGGTCGCCGCGAAGCCCCAGCGCGGCAAGCGGTTGCCGTCGACCAGGACGTGCGCGGGCGGGTCGCCGAGCGCCGCCACCGCCAGCTCCATCGCCTTCATGGTCGCCCAATGGATGTTGAGCCGGTCGATCTCATCCACCTCGACGATGCCGACGCCGACGCGGGCGCGCTGGTGCAGGAGCGCGCAGAGCCGTTCGCGCTCGGCAGCGGACAGCTTCTTGCTGTCGTCGATCCCGCGCGGCACGCCCCGCGCGGGCAGGATCACCGCCGCCGCCACCACCGGCCCGGCGAGCGGGCCTCGCCCGGCCTCGTCCACCCCGGCGACGGGAGCGGGGTGGAGCCGCTCGTGCTTCAGGCCGGGCATCAGCGAGCGCCCGCCGCGATGACCGCGAACGGATCGACGCCCAGCGCATGCCCCATCGGCCCGTGTCCTCCCCCCAGCCCCGGCGCGGCGGCGAGCGCGGCTTGGACGAACCGGATCGCACGGCGGGTCGCGTCGGGAAGGTTCGATCCCACCCCCAAGCCAGTCGCGATCGCGCTCGCCAACGTGCAGCCCGTGCCATGCGTGTGGCGCGTGTCGAGCCGCGGAGAATCAAAATGTGTTTCGGTCCAGCCTTGTTCGGAACACTCGTAAAGGACGTCGAATACCCGGTCGGCATTGTCGTATCGAAACGGCTTGCCCGCGACGTCGGCACCGTGGGTGTAACCGCCAAGCCGCAGGTGCCCTCCCTTGGCCAGCACGGCGCGACAGCTCGTGGTTTCCATCAGCGTCTCGGCGGCATCGGACTGGCTGATCTCGTCCTCGACGGCGATACCAGACAGAGCGGCCAGCTCCGGGGTGTTCGGCGTGACCACCGAGGCGAGCGACATCAGCCGTCCGAACGCAGCAATCGTCTCCGCGTCCGCGAGCGCGTCGCCGCTGGTGGCGGCCATGACGGGATCGAACACGATCGGCACGTCCAGCCGCTCCAGCGCCCCCGAGACCGCGCGCGCCGTCTCCGCGCTGCCCAGCATGCCGATCTTCACCGCGTCGACGCCGATGTCGCGGACGCAGGACTCGATCTGCGCCAGCACCATGTCGGCGGGGACGGGCATCACCCGCTGCACGCCCAACGTGTTCTGCGCGGTGAGGGCGGTCACCGCGGTCATCGCGTGCCCGCCGAGCATGGTGACGGTCTTGATATCCGCTTGGATACCCGCGCCGCCCCCCGAATCGGAACCGGCGATGATGAGGATGCGGGGACAACTCACCCGCGCGCGCCGGCGAAGTTGAGGAAGTTGCGGTTCGTGCGCGCGTTCACCGGCGGACGCGCCGGGGTCGCCGTCGCGAAGCTCCGCCGACGCGACACCCGCGCGCCATCCGGGCGGCACCGCCGCGCTCCGTCGGCGACACCGCCGCGCCGCCCGGCGACATCGCCGCGCCTCGGGTGCCACGCCGCCGCCCCGCCCGCGCGCCTGCCCGCGACGGGAACGCGACAGGCGCGCGCGCCGGCGAGCCGTCCACGCGCCGGGGTGCCAGCGACGGCACGACCGCGTGGTGGGAGCTGAAGCGGGTCCATCCGCGTACCATGCCACGCCGGACCACCTGTAGGACAGCGCCGTTCAGCAGCGCCGTTCAGCCTTGGCCCTTGAACCGCCGCTCGCTCGCGCCCGGCGCGCGTTTCAGCGCCGCGCCGGTCCGCGTTGGGCGATCGACCAGCTCGCCCCCGCAATTGAGGCAACGGTCGTCGAGCGCCTCCGCGCAGGGCGCGCAAAAGGTGCACTCGAACGAACAGATGAACGCGCCCGCCGCCTGCGCGGGCAGGTCCGCGCCGCAACGTTCGCAATCGGGGTGCATGACGAGCATGGGAACGAAGCTAGGTGAACCGGAGACGAGCGCAAGCCGCGCGCAAACCCTGAGGGGGTCGGCGTCGTCGCGGCCCGCCGGTCGCCGGGGCTGTCATTCGCGATCAAGCGATAGCGAGAAACACCGCCAGCGCGCGCGTCACCGCCAGCATCGCTTCCGCCTCCAGGTGGCCGAATGTCGCGCCGATCCTGTTCCTTCTCACCGACATTGCCTTGTCCACCATGATCTGCGAGCGCTTGGTCAACTCGTTGGCCGGTGTCGCCTCTACCGTCGCCCGGATCAGGGGAGCGTCGACCAGCGTTCCCGTGACCAGCAACACCGTGACCGTGCCGGTTGCGTCGAACTGATCGGCCTGAATGACCAGCGCGGGGCGCGGTTTGCCGAAATCACCCGATAGCGCGATCGTCACCAGATCGCCTCGCCTCACCTATCGCGCTCGTGGCCGATCTCGATCAGCGCGGCATCCATGAACGCGCCCAGATCGTCATCGGCCGCGTCGGCCGCCGCGACCACACGGGCCTGCCGACGACATTCTTCCGCGAAGCCGGGACGCCGAGTGTCGGGCACCCAGATCTGGACCGGACGCAGGCCGGATGCCCGGAGCGCGTCGCGACGCCGCTGGAGTTGGGTTACCGGCACAGGCGTCATGTCATGGCTCCACCATGTTCCATCATGGGTGTGTTCAGCGCAAGCCGCAAGCGGCACGTCGGCGTCGAGGGCGCGGACTGTTGCGCCCTCACCCCGCCGCCGCCCGCACCGCGTCGCAGATGCGGTCCACCACCGCCTCCACCTGCGCCAGATCCTCGCCCTCCGCCATCACCCGGATCACCGGTTCCGTGCCCGAAGGACGGATCACCAGCCGACCCCTCCCCTCCAGCTCCGCTTCCGCGTCCGCGATCACCGCCCTCACGCTCTCCGTTTCCAGCGGCTTGCCGCCCTTGAAGCGGACGTTCTTCAACAGCTGCGGCAGCGGCTCGAAGCGGTGGAGCACCTCGCTCGCGGGGGCACCCGCGCCGACCAGCTCGGCGAGCACCTGCAGCGCCGCGACCAGCCCGTCGCCGGTGGTCGCGTAATCGGCCAGGATGATGTGCCCCGACTGCTCGCCGCCGACGTTGAACCCGCGCGCGCGCATCGCTTCGAGCACATGCCGGTCGCCGACCTTGGTGCGGGTCAGCCCCAGCCCCTGCGCGGCGAGGTGCCGTTCCAGCCCCAGATTGCTCATCACCGTCGCCACCACCCCGCCGCCCGCCAGTCTGCCCTGCCGCGCCCAGCCCGCCGCGATCGTCGCCATCAGCTGATCACCGTCGACCACGCGGCCTTTCTCGTCGACGACGATCAGCCGGTCCGCGTCGCCGTCGAGCGCGATGCCGATGGCCGCGCCGCTCGCCACCACCGCCTCGCCCAGCGTTTCGGGCGCGGTCGAGCCGACCCGGTCGTTGATGTTGGTGCCGTCGGGCGAAACCCCGATCGCGACCACGTCCGCGCCCAGTTCCCACAGCACCGACGGCGCGACGCGATATGCCGCCCCGTTGGCGCAATCGATCGCGATCTTGACCCCGTCGAGCCGCAACTTCTTGGGGAAGGTAGACTTGGCGAAATGGATGTAGCGCCCCTGCGCGTCCTCGATCCGCCGCGCGCGGCCGATATGCGCGGCGTCCGCGAGCGGCACGTCGCTGTCGATCAGCGCCTCGATCGCCTCCTCCGCCTCGTCGCTGAGCTTGTAGCCGTCGGGGCCGAACAGCTTGATGCCGTTGTCCGCGAACGGGTTGTGGCTGGCGGAGATCATCACGCCGATGTCCGCGCGCATCGACTGACACAGCATCGCGACCGCGGGGGTGGGGAGCGGCCCGGTCATCACCACGTCCATGCCGACGCTGGTGAACCCCGCCACCAGCGCCGATTCGAGCATATAGCCCGACAGGCGCGTGTCCTTGCCGATCAGCACCCGGTGGCGGTGCGCGCCGCGCAGGAAATACGCGCCCGCCGCCATGCCGACGCGCATCGCGGTCGCCGCCGTCATCGGCGACGCGTTGGTGAGCCCGCGAATCCCGTCGGTGCCGAAATACTTGCGCGTCATGCTGGACCTGTCACTAACCGTGGTTCTTGCGGTCTGTAGCGCCGCCGTCGACGAGAGGCGAGCATGTCGCAGGCCACCCGCATCCTCCTGTCGCTCGTGGTCGGGATCGCCGTCGGGATCGCCGCGGCCGAACTCGCGCCCGACTATGCCCTGCGCGCGACGGCGGTGACGCAGCCGATCGGTTCGGCGTGGCTGCACGGGTTGCAGATGACGATCGTGCCGTTGATCGTGTCGCTACTGGTAACCGGCATTGGCGCGACGGCGGAGGCGGCGAAGGCGGGGCGAATTACGCTGCGCGCGGTGGCGATGATGGTCGCGGTCTTGTGGGCGACGACGACGATGGCGGCGCTGGTGATGCCGCTGATCCTGCGCGGGTTTCCGCTTGATCCCGGGCTGGCGGGGGCGCTCCGGCATGCGCTGGCGGGGACCAAGCCGCTGGGGACGCCGCCGGGGATCATCGCGTTCTTCGAAACGATGGTGCCGGTCAATGTCGTCGCGGCCGCGAGCCAGGACCAGTTCCTGCCGCTGACGATCTTTTCGCTCGTGTTCGCGTTCGCGGTGATCCGGCTGCCCGACGACAAGCGCGAGCGGATCACCGGGTTCTTTCAGGCGCTGGTCGAGGCGATGCTGATCGTCATCAACTGGGTGCTGCTGCTCGCGCCGATCGGCGTGTTCGCGCTGGCCTATGGCGTCGGCGCGCGGACCGGGACGGCGGCGTTCGGGGCGCTGGTCCACTACATCGTCTGCGTGTCGGCGGTGGGCGCGATCGTGGTGCTGTCGGGCTATGTCGTCGGCGCGGTCGGCGGGCGGGTGAGCGTGGTCCGCTTCGCGCGCGCGGTGCTCCCCGCGCAGGCGATGGCGGTGTCGACCGAAAGCTCGCTCGCCTGCCTGCCCGCGATGCTAAAGGCGAGCGCGGAGCTGGGCGCGCCCGCCGCGACCGCGGGCATCGTGCTGCCGCTGGCGGTGGCGATCTTCCGCGCGACCAGCCCGGCGATGAACCTCGCGGTCTCGCTGTATATCGCGGGCTGGCTGGGGGTGCCGATCGGCCCGGGGCAGCTGATCGCGGGCGTGGCGACGGCGGCGGTGACGACGATGGGCTCGGTCAGCCTGCCGGGCACGGTCAGCTTCTTCGCCTCCATCGCGCCCGTCGCGCTGGTGATGGGCGTGCCGCTCGAGGCGCTGGGGCTGCTGATCGCGGTGGAGACGATCCCCGACCTGTTCCGCACGGTCGGCAACGTGACGATGGACGTCGCGACGACGATCACGGTGGCGGCGCGGTCGGGACGCGAGGAGGTAGCGGCCTGAGCCGGGTCACGTCACCCCGTGCATCAACCGCCTGAGCAGCGGCGAGATGACGAGCAGCAACACGCCTGCGCCGATCGTCAGCTCGCCTCCGGTCATGAACGTGCCCAGATAGGTGTGGAGCGACAGTTCGGGGTTGGTCACCTGTCCGCCGACGGTGGTGACGGACGCAGCCTGCGCGGCCGCGCCCGCCAGATACTCGCCGACCGAGATCGACAGGAACCACACCCCCATCATCATGCCGACGATCCGCGCGATCGACAATTTGGTGATCATCGACAAGCCGACGGGCGAGATGCACAGCTCCGCGATCGAGTGAAGGAAATAGGTCAGCACCAGCCACCACAACGATACGCGGAACGTCGCGTCCGCTCCTCCGCCGCTCAAGGCCAGCGCGACGAAGCCCAAGCCCACCAGCATCAGCGCGGCCGCGAATTTAACGGGGATCGACGGCTCCAGCCCGCGCCGCGCCAGCCCCAGCCACAGCGCGCTCATCACCGGCGCGAACAGGACGACGAACAACGGATTGAACTGTTGCGTCGCGGCCGCCGACAGGTGAAAGCCGAACAGTTCGAGCGTCGTGTTGCGGTCCGCGAACAGCGTCAGCGACGACGCGGCCTGTTCGAACAACGCCCAGAACGTGACGTTGAACACGACCAGGATGATCGCGGCGAGCATCATCTCGCGCTCCGTCCGATCGCCGGAGCGCCATGACCAGATCGGGATTCCGATCACCGCCGCGAGGAAGATCACCAGCAACGCCTTGCCGAGCAGCGGCGTCGCGGCGAGGTAGCCGAGGACGCCGCTCCCCGCCGCCGCCTCGGGCGTGGTCATCACGTTGCGGAACACCAGCCAGAAGAACACCACGGACGCGAGCGCCAGCCCATAGATCAGCGGCGCGCGGTCCGGTCCGTCGCGGCGGGGCGGCTCGCCATAGCCCGCGAGGCGTCCGCCGTCGAACTGCAACATCGCCCACGAGATCAGCAGCACGAAGCTGGCGATCAGGAACCCCGCCCACCAGCCGAACCGGTTGACGAGGAACGGGCACGCCGCCTGCCCCAGCACCGAGCCGAGGTTGATCCCGGCATAGAAAATCGTGAACCCCGCGTCGCGACGCCGGTCGCCCGGCGCATAGAGCGAGCCGACGATGGTCGAGATGTTCGGCTTGAAGAAACCGTTGCCGATGACGATCAGTCCCAGCCCGAGCAGCATCAGCGACAGGTTGCGGTCCGCGCGCTCCGCGTCGGCGTGGAACGCCGCCGGTGCCACCGTGCGCGAGACCGCGCCGTTGCCGCGCAACAACTGCACCGACCCGTCGCGCAGGCCGTGGATGGCGAGCGTCTCACCTGCCACCTTCACCGTCTGCGGCGCGGTATTGGGCGCGAGCGGGGTCGCGGGCTGCGTCTGCGTGACCGCGTAACGCTGGCCGTCGATCGTCGCAAAGGCGTGACCCTCGTCGCCCCCGAAGCACAGCAGGACATAGCCGCACGCCATCACCAGCGCGCCGAACTTGACCGCTCGCTTGGAGCCGAGATAACGGTCCGCGAGCAACCCGCCGACCACCGGTGTCAGGAACACGAGGCTGAGATAACCGCCGACGACGCCGTTGGCCTGATGATCGGGAAGCAGGAAATGCTTGGTGAGGTACAGCACCAGCAACGCGCGCAGGCCGTAATAGCCGAACCGCTCCCACATCTCGATGCCGAACAGGCTGCGGAGCTGGCGCGGGTGGCCGAGCCAGGTCGCGCCCGCCAGCGGCTTGACGTGGCTGATGTCCGGCTCCGCCGGGCTGTCGGCTGTCGGGGTGTCCACCATTCGCTACGCTCCCATGCGCGCCGTCTTTGTCGCGGCGCTCGCCCGTCAGCGTAGCGGCGCGCGCGCGGCTGTCCATGCCCCGCGCGCCGGGCTAAGCCGGGGACATGTTCAACGACCAGTCCTCTCCGCTTGCCGCGCTCGCCACCCGGCGGTCGGGGAAGCCGCGCGATCTGGGCACGCCGGGGCCGACGCGCGATGAGCTGCTCGCGATGATCGCGCTCGCCGCGCGGACGCCCGACCACGGCAAGCTGTCGCCGTGGCGGTTCGTCCTCGTGCCGGACGCGCGGCGCGATGCGTTCGCGGCGCTGCTGGCGACGGCGGCGCGGGGGGCGGGGCGGACGGACATGGAGGCGACGGAGCAGTTCGCGCGGCAGGCCCCCGCGCTGGTGGTGATGCTGTTCTCGCCGGTGACGGACTCGCCGATCCGGGAATGGGAGCAGGAGCTGTCGGCGGGCGCGGCGGCGATGAACCTGCTCCACGCCGCGCACGCGCACGGCTTCGCGGGCGGGTGGCTGACCACCTGGGCCGCGTATGACAGCCAAGTGCGCGACGCGTTCGGGGCCGCGCCGGAGCGGATCGTGGGGTTCTTCTTCATCGGCACGCCGACCCGCCCGCTGGCGGAGCGGCCGCGCCCGGCGATGGAGCGGGTGGCGAGCGAATGGGGTGGGTGACGAGCGCGTGGGCCGACTTCGTTCCTCCCCCGGAGGGGAGGGGGACCGCCGGTAAAGCCGGTGGTGGAGGGGGTTCGGGGAGCGCGCACCCGGCCAACCCCCTCCACCATGCTCCACGGGCACCCGCCAAAGTAATACTTTGGCGGGAACCCTCGCATGGTCCCCCTCCCCCTCCGGGGGAGGATTTAGGTTACGGCCCGGGCCGCCGCTACTCCGCCGCGGCCGCCTCTACCGTGCCGCGCTCGCGCAACAGCTCGTCGAAATAGGCGATCGTCTTTCTCAGCCCCTCGTCGAGCTGCACGCGGGGGGTCCAGCCGAGCTGTTCGCGCGCCAGCGATATGTCGGGGCGGCGCTGGCGGGGGTCGTCCTGCGGGAGCGGGCGATGCACCACGCGCGAGCGCGAGCCGACCAGCGCGATGACCCGCTCCGCCAACTCCAGCATCGTGAACTCGCCCGGATTGCCGAGGTTGACCGGCCCGGTGCAGGCGTCGTCGGTTCCCATCATCGCCATCAAGCCCGTGACGAGATCGTCGACATAACAGAACGATCGCGTCTGCCGCCCGTCGCCATAGATGGTCAGGTCTTCGCCATTCAGCGCCTGGACGATGAAGTTCGACACCACCCGCCCATCCTGCGGGTGCATGCGCGGACCATAGGTGTTGAAGATCCGCACCACCTTGATCGCCAGCCGGTGCTGGCGGCGATAGTCGAAGAACAGCGTCTCCGCGCAACGCTTGCCTTCGTCGTAGCAGGAGCGCGGGCCGATCGGATTGACGTTGCCCCAATAGCCCTCGACCTGCGGATGCACCGCCGGGTCGCCATAGACCTCGCTGGTCGACGCCTGCAGGATGCGCGCGCACGTCCGCTTGGCGAGGCCGAGCATGTTGATCGCACCGACCACGCTGGTCTTGGTGGTCTGCACGGGGTCGAACTGGTAATGGATGGGCGAGGCGGGACAGGCGAGATTATAGATCTCGTCCACCTCGACATGCAGCGGCGTTGTAACGTCGTGGCGGACCAGCTCGAAGTCCGGGTGGCCGATCAGCCCGGCGACGTTGGCGCGGTCGCCGGTGAAGAAATTGTCGACGCACATCACCTGTCGCCCCGCCGCCAACAGCCGCTCGCACAGATGCGACCCGATGAACCCCGCGCCGCCGGTGACAAGCACTCGCTTGCGGGGGTTGGTCGCAAGCTCCCGCTCGCGCGGGTCGGTATAACTGATGCTGCCCATCATCCCCCATCCGCCGCGCACGCCGTCGCAGCCCGGTCCAACGTTTGTAGCTGCACAACCGGACCCGGCGCGTCAAGCCGAGGGGTGGCGAGCCACGACTGGACATGTTGGAAAACTTAGGAGAACATAACAGCAACATAAATCAGGAGTCGCCCATGCTTTACCCGCTTATCTGTTCATCGCGTCGGGAGCGGCGCGATGGGTGACAGTCACCAGCTCGCCGACCTGCACCCGCGCGTCCGCGTCATGGCGGCGCAGTTGCTCGCGCGTGCGGAAGGCGCGGGCGTGCCGCTGACCGTCACCTTCACGCTCCGCTCGCTGCAGACGCAGACCGCCTTGTACGCGCGCGGGCGCAGCTGCCCCGGCTGCATCGTCACCAACGCGCGCGCCGGGTACAGCTTCCACAATTTCGGGCTGGCGGTGGACGTGGTGCCGACCGAGCTGCTCACGCTGCCCAAATGGGGCGACCTGCCCGCGCATCGCGCGCGCACCGACGCGCTGTGGCGCGACGTCGGCGCGATCGGCAAGGCGGCGGGGTTCCGCTGGGGCGGCGAGTTCACCCGGCTCAGCGACCGGCCGCATTTCGAATGGTCGGGCGGCCTGTCGCTCGCGCAGTTGCGCGCGGGGCAGCGACCGGCGAACATGATTCACCAGGGAGAGCAAGCATGAAGATCGATTTCGGCAAATGGGCCGCCATTCTCGGCCGCGTCGCGATTGCCGCCCCGGCGGTGATCGCGGCGGTCCGCCCGGTGTTCCAGGCAGCGAAAGCACCGCGCGGATAAATCAACCTGGTTTGCGCCCGCGCCCGTGGACGAACGGGCGCGGGCGCAATATCCGCTTGTCCCTGCTCCCGAACACGTCGGGATGCGCGAAGAGGCAAGCGTGACCGCGACCTTGTTGCATGACATTCGGGACCAGGACGCGTCCGCGCGTGTACCCGCGCCCGTCCTTTACGCTCTCGACCCGTCAACTCCGCCCCGGCGACGTTGGTGGTGGGCGCTCGATCGCACGGCGGTGCTGGCGCTGGGCCTGCTCGCCGGGTTCTTGATCGGCGTGTCGTTCAACGCCGCCGGGCGAGCGGCGATCTGGGCGACCATGTTTCCCGACGACGCTCGCCCGGTCGCGCTGATCGTGCCGGTCGTCACGCCCGCGCCCGCGCTGCCGCTGCGTCCCGGCGCGATCGACCCGCGCGTCGTGCGCCGCGTCGCGACGGACGGCGAGATCCGCGTCGGCGTGTTCGGCGACAGCTTCGGCAGTGGCCTATGGGCGGGGCTGTACCATCAGCTGCCCGAGAAGCGGCATTTCCAGGTGTTCCGGTTCGGCAAGGAGGCGACCGGTTTCACCCGCTATCGCACGCTGAACCTCGAGGACCGCGCGCGCGAACAGGTCGCGCATCAGCCGATCGACGTCGCGGTGATCAGCTATGGTGCCAACGACATCCAGCCGATCTTCGCGGAAGGCCATTTGCGGTTGTTGATGAGCGACGGGTGGCAGCGGGTCATCGGCGAGCGCGTCGACCGCTTCGTCGCGGTCGCGCGCGCGACAGGGGCGCGCGTCTATTGGGTCGGCCTGCCCGCGATGCGCGACCCGGCGCTGGACGCGAACGTGGTGGCGATGAACGCCTTTTATCAGCGCCGGATGCGGGCGCTGGGGGTGGCGTTCCTCGAGACGCGGTCGCGCACGGTCGACCGCACGGGCCGGTACGCGGCCTATCTGCCCGACAGCGTCACCGGCGAGCCGCGGCTGATGCGCGCGGGCGACGGGGTGCATATGTCGATGCTGGGCTATGACCGGCTCACGCTGACATTGTCCGAACAGATCCGCCGGTACGCGGCGGCGGCGCGCACGGCGGCGGTGAAGGGTGGGCCGGCGACGCCCGCGCTGCTCGCCGCGATGCAGGAACCGCCCGCGAGAAAGCCCAAGCCGGCGCCCGAGCACGCGAAATGATCGCCGCGTTCTTGGCGGTGCTCGCGAGCGGTGCCGTCTGTCCCGATCATCTGTGCGACGCGGAGCGGCTGCGGCCGTATTTCGCCAAGCTGGCGGAGGCGCGCGGCGGACGACGCACGGTGCGCGTGATCCAGATCGGCGACAGCCACACCGCCGGCGATCAGATCACGGGCGCGTGGCGCACCGCGTTGCAGGCGCGGTATGGCAGCGCGGGGCGCGGCGTGCTCGCGCCGGGGCGGCCGTACCAAGGCTACCTCACGCGGGGGATCACCGCCGCGCAATCGCCCGGCTGGGTGGTCGACGGCATCTTCGGCGCGGCCTGGCACGACGGCGCGGGAGCTTCGCGCGGGCTGAGCCACTACAGCCTGTCGACCCGGACGGAGGGCGCGTCGCTGTCGCTCGCCGCCGACGCGGGCAAGGCGTTCGACCGCTTCACCGTCTGCGCGATCCACACGCCGGGCGCGGGTGTGCTGACGCTGACGGCGGGAACGGCGAGCGCCACCGTGCCGCTGGGCGACGCGGGTGGCCCACGCTGCACCACCCTGCACACCGACGCGCCCGTGTTCGCGGCCGCGCTGAGCGTGACGGGCGGCCCCGTGACGATCACCTCCTGGGCGACCGAGCGCGACGCGGGCGGGGTGGCCCTGTCCAATCTGGGCACCGTCGGCATCCAGATGACCCACCTGGCGCGGGTCGACGACGCGGTGCTGGGCACGGAGCTGCGTGAATACCGCCCCGACCTCCTCGTCGTCGCGTTCGGCACCAACGAGGCGTTCTCGCCCTCGCTGACCCCCGCCGGGTTCGAGAACGCGTTCCGGGTCCAGGTCGCCCGCCTTCGCCGGTTCGCGCCGGGGGTGCCGATGCTGTTACTCGGCGCGCCCGACTCCGCCACCCGCCGCGCCGACCTGCGCGCGGGCTATGAAGGGTGCGACATCGGCCCGCGCCCCGCGCCGTCGCTGGCCCCGATCGGCGCGGATCAGCCGTTGCTCGCTTTGATTCCCTCCGACTGGTCGCCGACCGCGAACCTGCTGACGGTGCAGTCGCTCCAGCGCCGCCTCGCGCACGAATTGGGGCTTGCCTATTGGGACTGGTCGGCGGCGATGGGCGGGCGCTGCACCGCCAGCGTCTGGGCCGCGCTCGACCCGCCGCTGATGCGCCCCGACCATGTTCACTTCACCAGCGCCGGCGGGCGCGAGATCGCGCGGCGGCTGCAACGCGACCTCGACGCCGCCGCGCGGACGCTGGGCGCGGCCGATGGCGAGCCGGCGGAGTAGCGTGTCGGGTATGATTGGAGACGGAGTCGTCGGTGCCACCAGTTCCTCCCCCGGAGGGGGAGGGGAACCGCCGCGCAGCGGTGGTGGAGGGGTATGTCCCTGCACGGCCAAACCTGTGTTTGTCGAGACCTACCCCTCCACCATGCTTGCAGCATGGTCCCCCTCCCCCGCCGGGGGAGGAGTGATTCCGCATGGACGCAACGGCTGTTAGATGCTGTTCCCCACGCTGGGCTTCGCGCTGTTCTTCTTCGTCGTGTACCTGCTTGCCTGGGCGTTGTCGGCGAACAACGAGTGGCGCAAGATCTGCCTGCTGCTCGCCAGCTGGTTCTTCTATGGCGCGTGGGACGGGCGGTTCGTCGCGCTGCTGATCGTGTCGGCGGCGGTGAACTGGTTCCTCGCCGCGCGGATCGCCGCGACGCCTGGCGAGCGGGCGAAGAGCGCGCTGGTCGTGCTCGGGGTCGTGTTCAACCTCGCCATCCTCGGCTGGTTCAAATATTTCGGGTTCTTCATCGGCCAGCTGGCGCTGGTGTTCCACTGGCTCGGCGTGCAGCGCGACCTGCCGCTCATGCAGGTGTTCCTGCCCGTCGGCGTGTCGTTCTTCACCTTTCAGGCGATCTCGTACCTAGTCGATGTTCGCCGCGGGCGCGTCGCGGCGGCGGGGCTGCTCGACATCGCGTTGCTGATGAGCTTTTTCCCGCATCTGGTCGCGGGGCCGATCGTGCGCGCGTCGGACTTGTTGCCGCAGTTCCGCGAGGCCCCGCGCGCGAACCGGGGCGCGGCGGCGGCGGCGATGCTGTTGATCGTCTGGGGGCTGTTCAAGAAGGTGGTGATCGCCTCCGAGCTCGCCACAGCGCTGGTCGACCCCGCCTTCTTCGACCCCTCACGCCGGAGCGGGTTCGACTTGTTGATCGGCGCGTACGGCTATGCGGTGCAGATCTATTGCGATTTCTCCGCCTATTCCGACATGGCGATCGGCATCGCCGCGCTGCTCGGCTATTCGTTCCCGCGCAATTTCGATCAGCCGTATCGCGCCGCGTCGTTGCAGGAGTTCTGGCGGCGCTGGCACCTCAGCCTGTCGACGTGGTTGCGCGATTATCTGTACATTCCGCTCGGCGGATCGCGCGGGAGCACTGCCTTCGTGTGCCGCAACCTGTTGCTGACGATGCTGCTCGGCGGCTTGTGGCACGGCGCGAACTGGACGTTCCTGATCTGGGGTGCGCTCCACGGGGTCGGGCAATGCGTCGAGCGGGTGTGGCGAACGGAACGGCCCGCCTGGTGGCGACCGATGCCGCGCTGGGCGGGGGTGCTCGTCACCTTTCACGTCGTGACGCTGGGGTGGATATTCTTCCGCGCCGAGTCGCTTGGCGCGGCGATCGTCTATCTCGGGCGGCTGTTCACGGGTGGGGTCGCCAACACGCTGGTGACGCCTCTGTCGCTGGCGCTGATCGCGTTGGGGCTGGCGATCCACGCGATGCCCGCGCGCGGGTTGCAGCATCTGGCCGAGCGCGCGCGTCGCTGGCCCGCGCCCGCGTTCGGCGTGGCAGCGGCGGCGGCGATGCTGCTGGTCGACGCGATGCGCTCCGAGGGCGTCGCGCCGTTCATCTATTACCAGTTCTGACCGGAGCGGAGCATGACAACGGGCGCGGACCAGGGATCGATCGCGGAGGTCGGCGCGCCGACGCTGCTCACGCCCGATCCCGTTGATACGCGGCGGGCGGGTCGGTGGACGGGGGTGACGATCACGGTCGCCGCGCTGTCGCTGGCGCTGTGCAACGCGCAGGCGATCGGCGGGTGGGTCGACGAGATAACCCCCGGTCCGCTCAACATGCCCCTGCGCGCGCCCGTGGCGGCGTGGGTGGTCCGGGTGGAAAGGCTGGATACGCCACGCGCCCGGGTGCGAGTCTGGTGGCAGCGTGCTCGCGCGGCCCGGTTCGGCGCGGAACAGCCGGGCGAACAGGGCGCGACCGCAGGCTAAGACTCAACGGTAGAACACGTTGCCGTCGATCAGCGCGACGCGAACATGCGTGCCGAGGTTGCGGGTGGCGGCGGCGGAATGAAAGAACAGCGCGCCGGGCGCGACCTGCTCGCCGACATCGTTGAGCGCGTCGGTCGCGACCGCGACCGCGCGGGTCCAGGCGGCACCGCGCGGCGGGTTGTACGCGTCGACGTTGAAGAATTGGCCGCGCTGGCGGGCGACGCCGCACGCATCGGCGGCGAAGCGGCCGCTCTTGACGCGCGCGCGCACGACTTGCGCGACCGCGATCTGACCGGTGCCCGCGCGCGCGCCGGCTTCGTGGAGGATGACCTTGGCCGTGCACTCGACCTGCCGAAGGTCGGGCGCGGCAGCGATGGCGGGGAGGGGTGCGGGGGTCGCAGGCTGCTCGGTCACGGTAGGCGCAGCCTGTTCGGGCGCAGGGGTCGGCAGCGGGTCGGCGACGACAACGGCCACGGCGGGCACGGTCCTGACGGCTTCGGGGTCGCCGGAGGGCAACGCGGCGATCGCCACTTGCGCGCTCCATGCGAGGCCGAGAAAGGCGACGGCCTTCAGAATCGTTGAACGCAGTGACGGCATCGACGGGCGCTTCCAGGGCGCGAGGTCACCGGCGACCGCGAGAAACGCGGTGTGGAGGAGCGGTCGCCGATCAGCCTCACGTCTCGCCGTCATCCGCTCGCTGCACGCGAACCTGAACGGCTCATTGACTGGCGCGAGGGCTGATCGGGTTACAATTCCAAGTCAAAGCATGGGCGTTGAGTCGTTGCACGACCGGGACGAGATGTGCGCGAGATGGCGGCGTGGGGGTGAGTCGATTGCCGAGCAGGGGCAAGTATTGGGCGTAGTTATTGACGCTACAACGTTGCTGATGAGCGAGTCGGGTCTGAACAGAGACGTGCCCGCCGAGGCTGATTGGCTTGCGGTAGTACCGATCCACATCGGGCAAAACTCCGCCAACTTGGACGATGAGAGTCGCTCTTCTTGCTCCTCCCCCGGAGGGAGAGGGGGACCATGCCGCAAGCATGGTGGAGGGGGCGTTGCGACACGGATACGGCGTCCGTGCACAAATCCCCCTCCACCACCGCTTCGCGGCGGTCCCCCTCCCCCTCCGGGGGAGGATTTGTCGCCCTACCGTCCTTCGCGTGTTATTATCGGAAGCGGACCAACTCCCCTCCCCCCTCACGCCGCGAACTGGTTCATCGTGTTGTGCGAGCCGCCCGCCTTGAGCGCCGCCTCGCCCGCGAAATACTCCTTGTGGTCGTCGCCGATGTCGCTGCCGCTCATGTTCTGGTGCTTGACGCAGGCGATGCCCTCGCGGATTTCGCGGCGCTGGACGCCCTTCACATAGCCGAGCATCCCCGCTTCGCCGAAATACTCCTTGGCGAGACTGTCGGTCGACAGCGCGGCGGTATGATAGGTCGGCAGCGTGATGAGGTGGTGGAAGATGCCCGCCCGCGCCGCCGCGTCGCGCTGAAACGTGCGGATGCGCTCGTCGGCCTCGTCGCCGAGCGCGGTGCCGTCATAATCCACGCTCATCAGCCGCGCGCGGTCGTACGCCGACACGTCGCGCGCCGCCTCGACCCACGCATCGAACACCTGCTGGCGGAAATTGAGCGTCCAGTTGAACGACGGCGAGTTGTTATACACCAGCTTGGCGTTCGGGATCACCGCGCGGATCGCGTCGACCATCGCCGCGATCTGTTCGATGTTCGGCTTTTCGGTTTCGATCCACAACAGGTCCGCGCCGTGCTGGAGCGAGGTTATGCAATCGAGCACGCAGCGGTCCGCGCCGGTGCCCTCGCGGAACTGGTAGAGGTTGGACGGCAACCGCTTGGGCCGCACCAGCTTGCCGTCGCGGTTGAGGATCACGTCGCCGTTGATCGAGGACAGGTCCGTCACCTCCTCGCAATCGAGGAACGCGTTATACTGGTCGCCGAGGTCGCCCGGCGTCTTGCTGTACGCGATCTGCTTGGTCAGACCCGCGCCCAGCGAATCGGTGCGCGTGACGATGATGCCGTCCTCGACCCCCAGTTCCAGGAAAGCGTAGCGGCAAGCGCGGACCTTCGCCAGGAAGTCCTCGTGCGGGACGGTGACCTTGCCGTCCTGATGCCCGCATTGCTTCTCGTCGCTGACCTGGTTCTCGATCTGGAGCGCGCAGGCCCCCGCCTCGATCATCTTCTTGGCGAGGAGATACGTCGCCTCCGCGTTGCCGAAGCCGGCGTCGATGTCGGCGATGATCGGCACGACATGCGTCTGATAACCGTCGACCGCCTTCAGCAGCCGCTGTTCCTCCACGCCGTTGCCGGTTTCGCGCGCGCGGTCGACGTCGCGGAATATCATGCCGAGTTCGCGCGCGTCCGCCTGGCGCAGAAAGGTATAGAGTTCCTCGATCAGCGCGGGTACCCCGGTCTTCTCGTGCATCGACTGGTCGGGCAGCGGCCCGAACTTGGAGCGGAGCGCCGCCACCATCCAGCCGGACAGGTACAGATACCGCCGCTCGGTGGAGCCGAAATGCTTCTTGATGCTGATCATCTTCTGCTGGCCGATGAAGCCGTGCCAGCAGCCGAGCGATTGCGTGTACTTCGCCGGGTCCGCGTCATAGGCGGCCATGTCGCGGCGCATGATCGCGGCGGTGTACCGCGCGATGTCGAGCCCGGTCTGGAAGCGGTTCTGCACGCGCATCCGCGCCACCGACTCCGCGTCGATGCCGTCCCAGGTGCCGCCATGCCCCTTGATGAGCTGGGTCAACGAATGGGTCTGGTCCTGGAACGTCATGCATGGAGTCCTTGCAATGAGAGGCGCGCGATCAGCCGAGCCGGCCGAGCCGGTGGTAGAGGTTGCTGAACTTGGACGAGCGCGGATCGTCGGCGATCTGCTTGATGTACGCGGCGACGGCTTCCTTCATCAGCCCGAAATCCTCGGTAGAGAAGACGGCGCGGCTGCGCTGCGGGTCGGTGGACATTCTAGACTCCTGCGCGGGCCACCGACGGGTCGCCGGTGAGAGTGCGGTAATCTACTAAACGACTATGTTACTACCCGTTACGGGGCTGGAAAGCGGTCGAGAGGTCGCGCCGCGATCGCAAAGGTGTGTATTGTTGTAATGTCTTTACAGGCTCGCGCTTTCGGAAAGCGGCCCCGGATGGTAAGGCCGCGTGCATGCTCAACCTGACCGACATCACCCTGCGCCTCGGCGGGCGCACGATCCTCGATGCCGCGACCGCCAAGCTGCCGCCGCGCTCGCGCGTCGGGCTGATCGGGCGCAACGGCGCGGGCAAGACCAGCCTGGTGCGCGTGATCGCCGGGATGACCGAACCCGACACCGGCAAGGTGGAGATGCCGCGCGGCAGCCGGTTGGGCTATATCGCGCAGGACGCGCCGGAGGGCGAGGCGACCCCGTTCGAGACCGTGCTCGCCGCCGACACCGAGCGCGCGACCCTGCTGGCGGAGGCGGAGGTGAGCCACGACCCCGACCGGCTCGGTGACCTGCACGAACGGTTGAACGCGATCGACGCGCACGCCGCGCCCGGCCGCGCCGCGCGCATCCTGGTCGGGCTGGGGTTCGACGAGGCGATGCAGCAACAACCGCTCGAGAGCTTCTCCGGCGGCTGGCGAATGCGCGTCGCGCTCGCCTCCCTGCTGTTCTCGCGCCCCGACCTGCTGCTGCTCGACGAGCCGTCGAACCACTTGGACCTCGAGGCGGTGCTGTGGCTGGAGGATTTTCTGCGCGGCTATCCCGCCACCATCGTGCTGGTCAGCCACGAGCGCGACTTCCTCAACAACGTCGTCGACCACATCCTGCATCTCGATCGCGGCAAGCTGACGCTCTATCCCGGCGGCTATGACGCGTTCGAGCGGCAGCGCGCGGAACGCCAGGCGCAGCTCGCCTCCGCGCGCGTCAAGCAACAGGCGGAGCGCGAGAAGCTGCAGGATTACGTCGCTCGCAACAGCGCCCGCGCGTCCACCGCCAAACAGGCGCAGTCGCGCGCCAAGGCGCTGGCGCGGATGCAGCCGATCGCGGAAATGGTCGACGACCCGTCGCTGTCGTTCGGCTTCCCCAGCCCCGACGCGCTGCGCCCGCCGCTGATCACGCTCGACATGGCGAGCGTCGGCTATGCGGCGGTGCCGATCCTGAAGCGGCTCAACCTCCGGCTCGACCCCGACGACCGCGTCGCGCTGCTGGGGCGCAACGGCAACGGCAAGACCACGCTCGCGCGCCTGCTCGCCGCGCAGCTGACGCCGATGGACGGCGAGATGACCGCGTCGGGCAAGATGCGCGTCGGCTATTTCACGCAATACCAGGTCGAGGAGCTGGATCGCGACGAGACGCCGTTGCAGCACATGACGATGCTGATGCGCGGCGCGGCGCAGTCGGCGGTGCGGGGGCAGCTCGGCCGGTTTGGGTTCACCGGGGTCAAGGCGACCACTCAAGTGGGCAAGCTGTCGGGCGGCGAGCGCGCGCGGCTGGCGCTGGCGCTGATCACCCGCGACGCGCCGCACCTGCTGATCCTCGACGAGCCGACCAACCACCTCGATGTCGACACGCGCGAGGCGCTGATCCAGGCGCTCAACGCCTATGACGGCGCGGTGGTGATCGTCAGCCACGACCGGCACATGATCGAGATGGCGGCGGACCGGCTGGTGCTCGTCGACGACGGCACCGCGCGCGACTATGACGGCTCGATCGAGGACTATATCGCGCTGGTGCTGGGCAAGGATGCATCGCCAGCCAAGCGCGATCCCGCCGAGCGCAAGGAAGCGCGCCGCCTCGCCGCCGAGGCGCGCGAGAAGGGGGTCGCGTTGAAGAAGCGCGCCAAGGAGGCCGAGGCCGAACTCGCGCGGCTCAACGACCAGCGCAGCCGCGTCGACCGAGCGATGTTCGACCCCGCCGGTGCCGATGCGTCGCTGACCAAGCTGACCATGAGCGAGCTGATGCAACGGCGCGGCGAGCTGGCCAAGCGGATCGAGACGCAGGAAGCGGCGTGGCTCGACGCGAGCGAGGCGCTGGAGCGGGTGGCGGCGTGATCCTCGACCGCCCCGCGCTGCTCGACGCGCTGGTCGCGCTCGCGGGCGTGGCGGGGGACGTGGTGTGGGATCACTTCACCGGCGACTGCGCGGTGACGAGCAAGGCGGACACATCGCTCGTCACCGCCGCCGACCATGCGGCCGAGGCGGTGATCCTCGCGGGCCTCGCGCGGGTCGCGCCGGGGGTGCCGGTGGTGGCGGAGGAGGAGCATGCGGCGGGGCGCGTGCCGGCGGTGGCGGCGGCGTTCTTCCTGGTCGATCCGCTCGACGGGACGCGCGAGTTCGTCGCGCGGGGGCGCGACTTCACGGTCAATATCGGGCTGATCGAGGACGACGCCCCGACGATGGGCGTGGTGTACGCGCCCGCGCACGATCGCATGGTGTGGGGCGATGTCGGCGCGGGTGGCTGGATGGCCACGCGCGCGCCAGGCGCAGAGGCCGAACCCGCCTCCCCTATCAGCGTGCGCCGACCCTCCACGCCGCCGCGCGCGATCGGCTCGAGGAGCCATGCCGACGCGCGGATCGGGGCGTGGCTGGCGGCGGCGGGCATCGGTGCGCTCGACCCGATCGGCTCCAGCTGGAAGTTCGCGCTGCTCGCGGCGGGCGAGGCGGACGTGTATCCGCGCATCGGCCCGACGATGGAATGGGACACCGCCGCCGGCGACGCGGTGCTGCGCGCGGCGGGCGGGCGGATGCTCGGCGCGGACGGTTCGGTATTCCGCTATGGCAAGCCGGGCTATCGCAACGGCGCGTTCGTCGCCACGGGCGCGTTCGACCCGCCTCGACTCGCGCCGTTCATGTAACGAACGCGGCTGGATCGCGAACCGTCTTCGATATACGATGCGCCAACAGGAGAGACCCGTGAAGACCATCACCGCCCTTGCCGCCTTGCTTGCCACCGCCTCGGTCGCGGCCGCCCCCGCGACGCGCACCCATTCGGCGGCGCAGAGCCGGGCCGCGATCGAGACCGCGCTCGCCGACCCCGCGCGCGCGGACCAGGCGGGCGACGACGCGCGGCGTCAGGCGGCGGCGGTGCTCGCCTTTTCGGGCGTCGGGCCGGGCGACACGGTGATCGATTTCCTGCCGGGCAGCGGCTATTGGACGCGCATCTTCTCCGGCGTGGTCGGTCCGCGCGGGCACGTCACCGCGCTGTGGCCGGCCGCGAAATACGCGGAAAAGGCATTGCCCGCGTTGCAAGCGCGCGAGCTCGCCAACGTGTCGGCCGTGGTCCAGGCCAGCCCGGACGCCAACGCCGCCGGCACCGTCGACCTGTTCTGGACCGCGCAGAACTACCACGACCTGCCCGCCGCGACGGTGGCGCAGGTCAACGCGGCCGTGTTCCGCGCGTTGAAGCCCGGCGGCACCTATCTGATCGTCGACCACGCCGACGCGGCGGGCGCGATCCGCACCGAGCCGTTCAAGCATCGCATCGACCCCGCCGTGGTCCGATCGCAGGTGCTGGCGGCGGGGTTCCGATTCGCAGGGACCAGCCCCGTGCTCGCCAACCCGGCGGACGATCACTCGACCAACGTGTTCGACCCCGCGATCCGCGGCAAGACGGACCAGTTCGTGCTGAAGTTCAAGAAACCCGGCTGATCACCGGCGCGCCGCTGCCCGGGCGGCGCGCATCTCGTCGGGGCTGATCACCCCGTCGCGGTTGGCGTCGTAGCGGTCGAACATCGCCGCCATCTCGCCCTGCGCCTCCGCCAGCGTGACCTTGCCGTCGTGGTTGCGGTCGGTGCGCGCGAACCACAGGTCGGTCAGCCTTTTGGTCTGCGCGGGCGACATCGCGCGCGCGCCGCCGCCGGTGCGCATGCGCGCGATCCGCGCGGCGACCTCCGCGCGGGTCAGCACGCCGTCGTGGTTGGTGTCCCCCGCGACGAACTCCGCCCTGATCTGCGCGAGCGCGGCGACCCGGCTGGTCTGCGCGGCGGCGGGCGTGGCGATGGCGGCGGCGAGCGCCAGGGCGGGGAGGACGCGGTCGATCATGTTGGGGGCTTACCTGCGAGCGTTGAACGCGTGGTGAACGCGGAAGTTGGCTCACGCAAAGACGCAAAGACGCAAAAAGGGCGGGGAAGACCGCGCGTAGCGCATCCATTCTCGGGTTAACTGCGCTGACGCGCAAGAAAGTAGCCTATCTGCCTCCTTCTGCCTTTGCGTCTTTGCGTGAGGCATCCTTCTTCTTCGCGTGAGCCATCCTCCTTCACCGGTTGCAGCGCAGCACCCACCCCCCTAAGCGCGCCCGATGAACGACCCCATCAAGCGCGTCGTGCTCGCCTATTCGGGCGGGCTCGACACCAGCGTCATCCTCAAATGGCTCCAGCAGGAATACCGATGCGAGGTGGTGACGTTCACCGCCGATCTCGGCCAGGGCGAGGAGCTGGAACCCGCGCGCGCCAAGGCGGAGCTGATGGGGGTACGCCCCGAGCACATCTTCATCGACGACCTCAAGGAAGAGTTCGTCCGCGATTACGTCTATCCGATGATGCGCGCCAACGCGGTGTACGAGGGGCTGTACCTGCTCGGCACCTCCATCGCGCGGCCGTTGATCGCCAAGCGCCAGATCGAGATCGCGGCGCAGGTCGGCGCGGACGCGGTCAGCCACGGCGCGACGGGCAAGGGCAACGACCAGGTCCGCTTCGAGCTCGGCTATTACGCGCTCAACCCCGACATCAAGGTGATCGCCCCGTGGCGCGAATGGGACCTGACCAGCCGCACCCGGCTGATCGAGTTCGCCGAAGCGCACCAGATCCCGGTCGCCAAGGACAAGCGCGGCGAAGCGCCGTTCTCGACCGACGCGAACCTGCTCCACACGTCGAGCGAGGGCAAGGTGCTCGAGGACCCGTGGGAGGAAGTGCCCGACTACGTCTTCTCGCGCACGGTCGCGCCCGAGGACGCGCCGGACGTGCCGCAATATCTCACGATCGACTTCGAGCGCGGCGACGCGGTCGCGGTCGACGAAGTGGGCATGTCACCCGCGACGTTGCTGGCGCACCTCAACGAGCTTGGTCGCGCGCACGGTATCGGCCGGCTCGACCTGGTCGAGAATCGCTTCGTCGGCATGAAATCGCGCGGCATGTACGAGACCCCCGGCGGCACGATCCTGCACCTGGCGCATCGCGCGGTGGAAGCGTTGACGCTCGATCGCGGCGCGGCGCACCTCAAGGACGAGCTGATGCCGCGCTATGCCGAGCTGATCTACAACGGCTTGTGGTTCAGCCCCGAGCGCGAGATGCTACAGGCCGCGATCGACCACAGCCAGCGCGACGTGACCGGGTCGGTGCGGCTGAAGCTGTACAAGGGCGGATGCCACATCGTCGGCCGCCGCGCGCCGGTGAAGCATAACCTCTACTCCGCTGACATCGTGACGTTCGAGGACGACCAGGGCGCCTACGACCAGCGCGACGCGGCGGGGTTCATCAAGCTCAACGCGCTGCGGTTGCGCCTGCTCGGGCGGCGGGGGCGTTGAGGCCGATTTGCTCTGAACTCGCAGCGCGCATTTCCCTAGAATCCGCTCCGGCAGCAGATGTCGAAAGGGCAAGACGGGCTGACATTCGCCAGTTCGCCCCCTCCACGACCCGGCCGCGCCAGGGTCCTTCGGGGGTGAACAGTTCCGTGCCGAGCCAAGCGACCTTAACCTTTGCTCAACCACGCTTCCCTACGCCCGCCCGGGTAGCCAGGGGAAAGCGAAGTGGGCGAAGCAGTTGATGTTGCGGTCATCGGCGCGGGACCAGCGGGGCTGACCGCCGCCTATCTGCTCGGCAAGGCGGGCTACAGTGTCACCGTGATCGAGCGCGACCCGCATTATGTCGGCGGGATCAGCCGCACGGTCGAGCATCAAGGCTTCCGGTTCGACATCGGCGGCCACCGCTTTTTCTCCAAGTCGAAAGAGGTCGTCGACCTCTGGAACGAGCTGCTGCCCGACGACTTCATCGACCGCCCGCGAATGAGCCGCATCTATTACGAGGGCCGGTTCTACAGCTATCCGCTGCGCGCGTTCGAGGCGCTCGGCAATCTCGGCCTGGTCCGCTCGACATTGTGCATGCTGAGCTATCTCAAGGGCAAGGCGCTGCCCCGGCGCGAGGTGCGCTCGTTCGAGGACTGGGTGGTCAACCAGTTCGGCTGGAAACTTTATTCTATCTTCTTCAAGACCTATACTGAGAAGGTATGGGGCATGCCGTGCGACAAGATGAGCGCGGACTGGGCGGCGCAGCGCATCAAGGGATTGAGTCTCGGCAAGGCGGTGATCGACGGACTCCAGCGCAGCCTCGGCTTCGCGCGGCGGCCCAATAACGGCATGGAGACCAAGACGCTGCTGGAGAATTTTCGGTATCCCCGCCTCGGCCCGGGGATGATGTGGGAAGCGGCGCGCGACAAGGTGCTTGGCCACGGCAACCGCGTGCTGATGGGATGCGCGCTGAAACAGCTTTCGGCTGACCCGGCGACCGGGCGTTGGCGCGTGCAGGCGACCGGCAGCGATGGCGGACCCGTCACGATCGACGCCGCGCATGTCATCTGCTCCGCGCCGATGCGCGAACTGGCGACACGGCTGCACCCGCTGCCGCGCGCGCTGCCGGAGGCCTCGGCGCTACGCTATCGCGACTTCCTGACGGTGGCGCTGATGGCCCGCTCGCCCGACCTGTTCCCCGACAACTGGATCTACATCCACGATTCCAAGGTGAAAGTCGGTCGCGTCCAGAATTTCCGCTCCTGGTCGCCCGAGATGGTGCCCGACCCCGACACTGCCTGTGTCGGGCTCGAATATTTCTGCTTCGAGGGCGACGGCATCTGGTCGTCGAGCGACGCCGATCTCGTCGCGCTCGCGACGCGGGAGATGGAGACGCTGGGCCTGCTCACCGCCGATCAAGTCGTCGGCGGCACCGTCGTGCGCCAGGAAAAGGCGTACCCGGTCTACGACGATGGCTATCGCGGCAATGTCGACGCGCTGCGCCGCGAAATCGAGGATCGTTACCCGACGCTGCACTGCGTCGGGCGCAACGGGATGCACCGCTACAACAACCAGGATCATGCGATGATGACGGCGATGCTGACCGTCCGCAACATCCAGGCGGGCCATCGGGCCTACGACATCTGGGCGGTCAACGAAGACGCCGAATATCACGAAAGCGGCAACGCGGGCGAGCGCGCCGCCTTGTCGTCGGTGCGCGAAGTCCCCGAACGGCTCCGCGCGGCGTGAACACGGCGGCGAAGTCTGCCGTCTCGTTCTGGCGGCGGGTGACGCTCGGGTGGCTGTGCGCGTCGGTGCTGATCGCGCTGACCTGTCTTCCCGACATCCTGCGCCAGCATTACCCCGACCCCGACGACACCATGCGGCGGTTGCAGGTGCGCGACCTGCTCGGCGGCCAAAGCTGGTGGGATGTCAGCCAGCATCGACTGGCGAGCGGGATGATGCATTGGTCGCGGCTGGTCGACCTGCCGATCGCGGCGGTGGTGCTGCCATTGCGGCCCTGGTTCGGGGAACTCACCGCCGAGCGCGTCGCGATGGTGGCGGTGCCGCTCGTTACCTTCGGCTTGGTGCTCGCGCTCGCGGCCCACCTTACCCGCCGGTTGCTTGGCGAGGAACATGCCGCGCTTGCGCTGGTGATCGTTTCCTTGTCGGTGCCATTGATGTTTCAGCTTCGGCCGATGCGGATCGATCATCACGGTTGGCAGGTGGTGCTGGCGCTCGCCGCGCTCGACGCGTTCGCGCGTTCGCGCGGCGACATTCGGTCGGGGGTAGCCGGCGGCACGATGCTGGCAATCCTTTTGACGATCTCGCTTGAAGGCCTGCCGATCGCGGCGGCGCTGCTGGGGCTGGTCGCATTGACATGGGCGCTCGATCCGGCGCGGCGCGGACAATTGGTCGGAGCGACGGGCGCGACCTTCGTCGGCGCGGCGCTGCTGCAGGCGGCAACCCGCGGACCTGCTTTCTTCACTCCCGCCTGCGACGCGGTATCGCCCGTGTGGCTGGCGGTGCTGGCGACTGCGGCGCTGGCGACATGGCTGGCCACGCTGGCGGGGAGCGCGCGCCTACCCATTCGTCTCGGCCTGCTCGCGCTGGGCGGAGCGGCGTGCGCCGGTGTCCTGGTGCTGGTCGACGCCCGCTGCGTCGCCGGGCCGTTCGGCGCGCTCGACCCGCTGGTGCGGAATTTGTGGTACGACAAGGTGCTCGAAGGCTTGCCGATCTGGGATCAGCGCCCCGTTTGGGCATTGATGAGCCTTTGGCTGCCGTTGGTCGGCTTGCTCGGGACCGGCTTCGCGCTCCGCGAGAGTGCGGACGACCATCGCTTCGCGTGGTGGTTCATTCTCGCCGCGCAGATCGCGACGCTGCTGGTATCGGTGCAGGTGACAAGAGCGGCCGCGACCGCCAACGCTTTCGCGGTGCCGGGCGCGACGCTGGTGTTGTTGGCACTGCTTCGGCGTGCCCGGCGAGTGCCGCGCGCGCTGCCGCGAACGATCGCGACGGCGGGCGCGTTGCTGTCGGCCACGCCGGGTCTTGCCGCGTTGCCGTTTCTGCTCGCGAGCCAGAGTCGAACGACGGCGCTCGACGCGCGTCACGTCGCCGGGCTGGGGCGCATGCCGTGCACCAGCGCGGAGGATCCGCGCGCATTGGCCGCGTTGCCCGCCGCGCGGCTGTTCGCACCCCTCGACATCGCGCCCGAGATCATCGCCGCCACCGCGCACCAGGCGATCGCGAGCGGTCATCACCGCAACGCGGCGGCGATGCACGACGTGATCGCCGCCTTTGTCGGCACCCCGGAACAGGCGCGACGGATCGTTGAACGCTATGGTGCCGATTACATCGTCGGCTGTCCTGGCGCGCAGGAAACCTCGCTGTACCGGAAAGCCGCGCCGAACGGCTTCTGGGCCCGACTGGAGCGAGGCGAGTCGTTTGGTTGGCTGCAACCGGTGACGCTACCGGGCTCGCCGGTGCTGGTCTGGCGGGTGGTGCGCGGCGCGTAACCCCTTGTCGAGCCGAGCGGCCCGCCCCTAGGGTCCGTCGGGGATGGGCCAGCGCGATCTTCATTGGTGGCAGACCCGCCGTTTCGTGGTCGCGATGGCGGTGCTGGTGGCCGTGCCGCTGGTCTGGCCGACGGTGCCGCCGTTGGTCGACCTGCCCGGACATATGGGCCGGTATCGCGTGCAGCTGTCGATCGCCGACCATCGCTGGCTGGCGGCGTGGTACGACTTCCACTGGCAGCTGATCGGCAATCTGGGCATCGATCTGTTGGTCGTACCGATGGCCAAGCTGTTCGGCCTGGAGCTGGGCACCAAGCTGATCGTGATGCTGATCCCGCCGCTGACCGTCACCGGGCTGTTGTGGATCGCGCGCGAGGTGCATGGGCGCATCCCGGCGACCGCGCTGTTCGCGCTGCCGCTCGCTTACGGGTTCCCGTTCCAGTTCGGCTTCGTAAACTTCGCGCTGTCGATGGCGCTGGCGCTGTGCCTGTTCGCCTGGTGGCTGCGACTCGCAAGGCAGGGGCGCGTCGCGTTGCGCGCGGGCGTGTTCGTGCCGCTGTCGTGCCTGTTGTGGCTGTGCCACACGTTCGGGTGGGGCGTGCTGGGCGTGCTCGCCTTTTCCGCCGAGATGATCCGCCAGCACGACCGCGCGTTCGGCGAAACGCGCCCCGGCAACCGTGTCGAATGGTCGCGCGCGGAGGCGTGGCGCTGGGCGGAGGCGTGGGTGCGCGCGGGGCTGGGCGTGCTGCCGCTGGCGTTGCCGCTGGTGCTGATGGCGGTGTGGCGGTCGGGCGATCATGTCGGTGGGCAGACGTTCGACTGGTTCCACTGGCGCGCCAAGATCGGCTGGGTGCTGATGATCCTGCGCGATCGGTGGCTCGCGTTCGACGTAATCTCGACCGCGATCCTGTACCTGATCCTGTTCAAGGGCTTTCGCGATCCCTCGATCGAGTATTCGCGGCACCTGGGCCTGTCGGCGCTGTTCCTGTGCCTCGTCTTCCTGGCGCTGCCCCGCGTGGTGTTCGGGTCGGCTTATGCCGACATGCGGCTGGCCCCGTTCGCGATCGCGATCGCGGTGATCGCGATCCGGCCCCGGCGCGGGCTGTCGACGCGGGGCGCGACCAGGCTGGCGGCGGCGGGGCTGGTGTTCGTGGCCGTGCGGATGGCCGCGACGACGTGGAGCTTCGCCGCGTTCGACGACAGCTACACCCGCCAGCTCGCCGCGCTCGATCACCTGCCCCGCGGCGCGCGGCTGCTCAGCTTCGTGGGCGAGACGTGTCACAACCAGTGGGCGATGTCGCGGCTGGAGCATCTGCCCGCGCTGGCGATGGTGCGGAGAGAGGCGTACACCAACGACCAATGGTCGATGGCCGGCGCGCAGCTGCTCACCGTCCGCTACCGCGCGGCGGGGCATTTCGCGCACGACCCGTCACAGATCGTCACCGCCACGCAATGTCCGCGCGAGTTCTGGCGTCCGATCGCGCGCAGCCTCGACGAGTTTCCGCGCGACGCGTTCGATTATGTGTGGCTGATCCGCGTGCCGCCCTATGACCGCGCGCTGGAGAGGGGGCTGGTGCCGGTGTGGCGCGGCCCGGGGACGAGCGCGCTGTTCCGGGTGGACCACCGCGTGCCCGCCGCGACGATGCCGGTGATGCTCAGGCCGCCGGGGTATTAGGTTTTCTTGATCCTCCCCACTCGTGGGGAGGGGGACCGCCACCGCAGGCGGTGGTGGAGGGGCGGTGGCCGGGTGCGTACTCCCAGAGCCCCCTCCGTCACGCGCTTCGCGCGCGCCACCTCCCCGTAAACGGGGAGGATCAGGCTACCCCCGCCTGAACGGCGTCATCTCGCCCAGGAACGCTTGGTCCGCCTCCACCGACTCGCGCTCGCGGCGGACGAAGTCGGCAACCGCGCGGCGGAAGCCGGGGTCGGGGATGTAGTGCGCGGACCAGGTCGCGACCGGCGCGTAGCCGCGCGCGAGCTTGTGTTCGCCCTGCGCCCCCGCCTCCACCCGCGCCAGCCCGCGCGCGATCGCGGCGTCGATCGCCTGATAGTAACACAGCTCGAAATGGAGGAACGGCACCTCCTCGCTCGACCCCCAATAGCGCCCATACAGCGCATCCGCGCCGACGAGGTTGAGCGCCCCCGCGATCGCGCGCCCGTTGCGCTTCGCCAGGATCAGCAGCACCCGGTCGCCCATCGTCCGCCCGATCTCGGCGAAGAAGGGACGCGTCAAATAGGGTCGCCCCCATTTACGATTGCCGGTGTCCTGATAAAAGCGCCAGAATGCGTCCCATTCCACGTCGCCGATCTCGGCACCGGTCAGGTGGACGATCTCCAGCCCCGCCACCGCCGCCGCCCGCTCCTTGCGGATCGCCTTGCGCTTGCGGCTGCTGAGCGCGGCAAGGAAGTCGTCGAAGGTCGCGTAGCCGTCGTTCGCCCAATGAAACTGCGTCCCTTCGCGGATCAGCCAGCCCGCCGCCTCGAACATCGGCAGCTGCTCGGGCGCGACGAAGGTGGCGTGCGCGCTCGACAGGTCGTGCTGGTCGACCACCGCCTCGATCGCGGCGATCAGCGCGGGGGCTGCATCGGGGTCGCGGAGCAACAGCCGCGGGCCGGGCACGGGGGTGAACGGCACCGCCACCACCAGCTTGGGATAATAGCTGCCGCCCGCGCGCGTCCACGCATCGGCCCAGCCGTGGTCGAACACATACTCGCCCTGGCTGTGCGACTTGGCGTAAGCGGGGGCGAGTCCGGCGGGTTGGCCGTCCGCGCCGTCGATGACGATCGGCAGCGACTGCCAGCCGCTCCGCCCCCCGACGCTGCCCGAGCGTTCCAGCGCGGACAGGAAGGCGTGGCTGAGGAACGGGTTGCCCGTGCCCGCGCACGCGTCCCACGCAGCGGCGGGCACGGCGGCGACGCCATCGGCAAGGCGGGCGGACACGCTGGCACCGCCGCCCCGCTTCACCGGATCTGGACGATCGCGTCCACCTCCACCGCCGCGCCGAGCGGAAGCGCGGCGACGCCCACCGCGCTGCGCGCATGCCGCCCCGCCTCGCCGAACAGCGCGGCCATCAGATCGGACGCGCCGTTGGCGACCTTGGGCTGGTCGGTGAAGGCGGGGGTCGAGTTGACGAACACGCCCAGCTTCACGACCCGCTCGACGCGCGACAGATCGCCGCCCAGCGCCGCCTTGACCTGCGCCACCACCATCAGCCCGCACAGTTGCGCGGCGGCGTGGCCGTCCTCGAGCGTCAGGTCCTCGCCCAATCGCCCGGTGACGACCTTGCCGTCGCGGAACGGCAGCTGGCCCGACAGGTGGAGCAGCCCGCCGGCCGCGACAGCGGGCTGGTAGCTGGCAACGGGCGCGGCGGGTTCGGGCAGCACCAGGCCGCGTTCGGCAAGGGCGGTGTCGATGCGATCGGTCATGCTACCGGCGTGACCTCCGCGCGCGCGCCGGTCAAGCCGGGTGCGGACTTCCCCTCGGCGAACCGCGCCTCGATCCACGCTTGCGCCTCTACCCAGTCGTCGATGCGCGCGTGCGCTTGCGGCGCGGGCGCGACATGACGCGCCATGTCCGGCTCCGACACCATGTGCAGCCGCCACACGCCCGGCGCGTGTCGCGCGACCGATTCGTGATGGACCGCCAGATCGTCGACGAACACCGTCACCGGCGCGCCGTGCTCCTCGACCAGCTTCGCCACCGGCGCGCCCTTGCCGCCGCCGTTGGTCTCGACCCGCACGTCGATGCCGTGGCCCAGCAGCTGTTCGCGGCGCGGCAGGCGGCACTGATCGGCGATGTTGGTCAGGATCACCACGTCGGCGTCGCGACCGATCGCCTCCAGCGCCGCCGCCGCGTGCGGGACGAGGGTCTGCCGGTGCATCTCGCCCGGGAAGAAGCCGCCGAGCAGCGCCCACATCTCGGTCGCGTCGGGCCGGGTGCCGTCACGGCGGGTCATCGCGTTGGCGAAATCGCCCCCGGCCAGGTCGAAATCGATCGCGTGCGCCTCGTCCAGCCAGGTCGCGAAATGCCGCACCATGTGGAGCAGCACCTCGTCGCAGTCGCAGATCAACAGCGGTCTCATGTGTTCTCCAATGCCTCTCGCGCGCGCACCAACGCCCGGGGGGCGACGCCGAGCCCCTCCGCGCAAGCGACGAGGTCGGCCTCGTTCGCCTCGAGGAAGACCAGCACCGCACCCAGCACCGCCTGCGTACCCGCGCGTGCCTTGAGATCGGTGGGACTTAATCCGGTCAGGTCTAGCAATCGCATCGCGCGCGCGGGGTCGGCGAGCGTCCACACGAGCGCGCGCAGCGCCAGTTCGTCCGCGTCGAGGTTTGTGTCGGGGCCGCGCATCGCTTACTCGTCGCCTTGGGTCGGGAGAAGCCACGTGGCGAAACGAGTGCTCGTTGTCGAGGACAACGAACTCAATCTGAAGCTGTTTTGCGATCTCCTGCGCGCGCACGGCTATCTGGTGGAGCCGGTGCGCGACGGGCGCGAGGCGGTGGCGCGCGCGCGGGTGGTCGAGCCGGACCTGATCGTGATGGACATCCAGATGCCGCATGTCACCGGCTATGAGCTGATCGTCGAGCTGAAGAGCGACGAGGCCCTGCGCGCGACGCCGGTGATGGCGGTCACCGCCTATGCGGGCCGCGAGGACGAAGAGCGTATCCGCGCAGCGGGCGCGGACGCCTATGTAAGCAAGCCGATCAGCCTGGTGCGCTTCGTGGAAGCGGTCGCGGCGCTGATGTGAGGCGCGGGCGGCGTCGGCTTGCGCGAGCAAGGCGAGGACTCGCCACGGCGGGCAGCGGTGCCGGCACGGCCGGCTCCATCTGACGGCGTGGCGCGATGCTTGCCGCTCGCCAGTCGCTCCGCCATGCTCTCCAACGGCGGCCAGCCTCCGGGCATTCACGGTCGCCAAGGGAGGTGGTTACCATAGATATTTCTACCGCAACGCTGATCGTCGCCATCTTGTCGGCGGCGATTGCCTTCGCGATGCTTGTTCTCAAGATCGTGGAGGTCGCCAGACGGCGTTAACGCCTGGCGGGGGTCGGGCTGGCACCCGGCCCCCAACCGCATCTAGGTCGCCAACGAAAACAGGGCGCGCCGCTGGCACGGCACGCCCTGTTCGAAGGAGATGATAGATATTGTTACCGCGCTACGCGCATAGCGCAACACTCAGCCGGAGGCAATCCCCTGCCACGTTCGGTAGTGGGTCATTTTGAAATCTGACCCTGCTTTTTGTATGGGCCGCGCTTCGTTGGCTGCGCCTCGGCATCCTCTACCAACTTGGCGATGTCCGCAATCTCCCAAAGCCGATCGGCGACGCCAGCGGCCATCGCCGGGGTGACGCGAAGTGTCTTATGAATGCGGACGAAGTTGTAATACATCATGTGGAGCGCGACGGCGTGAGCGTGGTTCTCGACCTTCTTTGAGAAAGCGTTTGTCAGACGGGTAAAGCGCCGCATGTGCATACGGATCGTGAGGTTCTGGCGCTCGACATAGCTGGTCGAGACGTGCGCGATATCGGGATTACCTTCGCGACGGATTTTCTTGATGCCCGTGCAATCGGCGGGACTGTACCGGCCGGGAGCGCCGACCGTGGCACCGTACATCTTGACCAGCTGGGCATAGTCCACATCGCATCCGAACGCGCCCTCTACAGCCTCTAGGTAGGCGCGGTGGCCGTCGCTGGTAAGCTGCACTCGGTTAGCGAGGCGCGACGCCAGATCGTCCATGAACCACATGGCGTATTCGGCATCGCGACCGCCGACGAGGTAGGAGACGACCAACTTGCTATCGGCATCTAGGGCGGTCCACGTCCATGTGTCGCCAGCCCCTTCCGGCGCTTCCTTAGCGGCCGCGACGTTCTTTTGCTTCGCGTAGGTGAACGACCAGATTTCATCGACCTGTACGCGAGCGGCCTTCACGTCGCGCACGTTGGCGTCGTGATAGGCCGCACATGCCGTGCCGGCATCGATTAGCAGCTTAGAGACAGTGTTCTTGCTCGCGCCCGTTAGCCGCGTGATGGCGCGGATGCTCATGCCCTCGCAAAGTAGGTGGAGGATTTTTGCGCGATCATCGTTTGAGAGCCTGTTCATAAAGCTCTTCTATATTGAATATGACTTTTAAGCAAGCATTATGGATGCGGTGATAGGATTTAGTTGCCTATGTCAGCTTCATAATATACCAACTCGCAATGTTAGAACCTGCGCGGGAGTGCGTTGTGGCCGATAAGACCTTGTTCGACGATTTCCAGGCGGCCCCTCAGTGGGGATCAAAAGAATTTGGCGTGGCAATAAATGCCACGCGCCAACTCTTTAACCCCTCCGCGCCGATCGATGAAGATCGATTGTTCGCCGGACGCTTGGAACAGGTAAACGATCTTTTAGACATCGTTTATGAACGTGGGGCACATGCAGTTATTTTCGGTGAGAGGGGCGTAGGCAAATCGTCGCTAGCAAATACAATACATGCACGTCTACCCTCCGTTATAACAAATATAAAGTTTATTAAAGATAACTGCCGGCCGGAAGATTCCTTCTTTGATATCTGGTCTAAATTACTGTGGGAGTTCAGGTTTGATGGGGTAGAGGTTTCGGAGTATCTAAAGGACGAGACTAGAGAGTTCGTAATTATTAAAGTACTAGAGTCTCTACCCAAAGAGAATCAATACACATTCATTCTTGATGAGTTCGATAGAATAGACGTGGCTTCAATCAAAAAAGCTATGGCTGATACAATCAAACACTTCTCGGACTATCCTCAAAATATAACGATCGTTGTTGTTGGGGTGGGATCGTCCATAGATCAACTATTCGGCGCTCATCCCTCAATCGAAAGATGTTGCAGGCAGATTCCTATGCAGCGGATGTCTGACGATGAGTTGTCGGAAATCATAGGCGATCGATACCCAAAAATTGGTGTCATGGCGACGGAGGCGATGAAAGCGCGGCTAGTAGGCTTGTCGCAAGGCATGCCGGGTTTCGTACATTTAGCAGGACGCGAAGCTGCGCTATCGGCCCTTGGGCGTCAGTCTCGCAACATAGAAGAGTTTGACTACTCGGTATCTATACAAGAGTCTGTGCGTCGTGCTCAAAACTCTATCATAACGGCGTACAATAAGGCAATTTATAGCCCGAAGAAGAACGCCTACGCGGAAGTCTTACTTGCCTGTGCGCTGGCGAATAGGAATGAACAGGGAAAGTTTTCAGCAACCGACATTCGCGACCAACTTCGTAAGATATTCAAAGATGATATTGAGATTTCCGGGTTTACTCGCCACCTAGCTGCTTTTTGCGATGAAGAGCGAGGCGCGGTCCTTCGAAAAACTGGCAAGCCTAAGCGCTTCCAATATCAATTTATTGACGCCCCATTGCAACCCTACATCGTGATGGTCGGTAAAAGAGACGGTCTTATTTAATCGATTTCCAGCGGACTTTGGCGGCATTTGCAGAAATCTCGGATCGACGCACGGAGCTCAGCTTTTCCGCACGAGCGCTGCCACCCTTAGCGCTTGCCTTCTTTCTCGCGTCGCTTGGGATCGGCTCCAATGTTGCAGCTTCTGCGCCGGTCGCAATGTCCACGATCGCCTTGGCGAGCTGGTTCGGGTCGCGCGGGCGCTTGGGGGGCTTAGTCGCGGTCACGGTTGTTCCGACCGATGAATCGCTCCTGCTCTGCCCACTTCTCGTCTGACAGTTTTGGGAGCTTCGGACCCTTCGGCTTATCGTCGGGCTTTGGAGCGGGGTTTGGTTTGGGGTCATCGGTCATTCCGCCGATATAACTTCTTTTCTGCTATTTTGCATGGTCGATTTCAAACTGACCCACTACCCCACGTTCGCCTTACTTGATCTTCGCTTCCTTGAAGTCGACGTGCTTGCGCACGACCGGGTCATACTTCTTGAAGGACAGCTTCTCGGTCTTGGTGCGCGGGTTCTTCTTGGTGACGTAGAAGAAACCGGTGTCGGCCGAGCTGACGAGCTTGATCTTGACGGTGGTCGGCTTGGCCATGGGCCCATTCCTCAGAAAACACGAATAGTCGCGAGGCGAAAAGCCCCCCGCAGAAGACCGGCGCGACTGGCGCACCGCGCGCGCGAAGTCAAGCCGAGCGCGCGGGTTAACCCCGCTTTCACGCCGCCCGGTCCACGTCGGCGAGCGAGAGGATCGCCCATGCCGCCGCTGAACCTGGAGTCGGTCAAGGCCGACCTGCAACGCCGTATCGCCGCGCTCGACCGGCGCGCGCCGACCGCGCGCGCGCGCGATCTCGCGCCCGACCTCGACGCGATCCGCGCGCTGGCGCACGGCGCGGGGCTGAACCCCGCGGTGACGGTGGCGCATTTCGTATCTTCCGCGCTCGCACGCGGCGAGCACGGCGCGCTGGTCAGCGCGTGGCTGCCCGTGTTGCGCGACGCGGTGGCGAGCGAACAACAAGATCTCGCCGCGTGTCACGCCTATGCCGGCGTCTGCTCGGTGCGGCTGGCCGGATAGGTGGACGCGCTGATGGCGGCGCTGGTCGCGGCGGCGCTGGTGCAGGGGGCGGACCGCGCGCCGTGGCTGGTCGCGATTTTGGTCGACCGGTATCGCCGCCCAGGACTGGTGCTCGCCGCCGCCGCGCTGGCGCTGGCCGCGAATTACGCGCTGGCGAGCGTCGCGGGGCTGATGGTCGCGCCATTGCTCAGCCCGAATGCGGGCCTGCTGCTGCTTGCGCTGTCGCTACTGCTCGCCGTGAGCGGCATGGTGGTGCGCGCCAAGCCGCCCGATCGGCTGGCGGGGTGGAAGCTCGGCGCGTTCGCGACCTCGCTGCTCGGCATGTTCATTCTCGCGTTCGGCGACGCGACGCAGTTCATCGCCGCCGCGCTGGCGGCGCGCAGCCCGGTGCCGTGGCTGGCGGCGGTGGGCGCGACGCTCGGCACGCTGGCGGTCATGGTGCCGGCGACGGTGCTGGGCGAGGCCGGGTGGCGCGCGCTGCCGCTCCGCGCGATCCGCTGGGCGAGCGCGGGGGTGCTGAGCGTCGCGGGCGTCGTGCTGGGGCTGGCGGCGGCGCGGTTGGTCTAGCGCCTCGGCCCCAGCGTGAGGAGCCACCAGTCGGGCGGCGCGCCGAGGCGGAGCGGCAAATTGCTGGTCCCCGTCCCCGCGCCGATCACCACCGTGCGCGCGCCCTCGCGCACCAGCCCGCAGCGATACCGCTCGCCATAGCGCGACATCGCGATCGGCGGGCCATAAAGCGGCAGCACGACCTGCCCGCAATGCGTATGCCCCGCCAGCACCAGTCCGCGCGCGAAGGCGGGGGCGTCGTCGGGGGTATGCCCTACCACCACCCGCGCGCCGGGCACCCGCGCCAGCGCCGCCAGCACCCGCTTCGGGCGCGCGTGCGCGGTCGCCTCGTCATCCAAACCGCCCAGCGCCAGGGGCCCGCGCGCGACCGCCGCGTTCTGGAGCAGGGTCACATGCGCGCGCCGCATCGCCGCGCGGACGAGGTCGATCCCCACCCCCCAGTCATGGTTGCCCGGCACCGCCACGACGCCGAGCCGCGCGTGCAGATGCGCCAGCGGCAGCGCCAGCTCGCCCACCGACTCGACTTGCGCGCCTGCCACGAGATCCCCCGCGATCAGGATCAGGTCGGGCCGCGTCGCGCTGACCTGGTCGGCGATCCGCGTCAGCCGCGCGACATCGGTGCTGGCATTGCCGAGGTGGAGGTCGCTGAGCAGCGCCACCCGGATCGGGGCCGCGCCCTTCGGCCAGTCGGGCAGCGCGATCGTCGCGCGGCGCACGACCGGGTCGGCGCGCGATTCGACGAACGCGAACAGCAGCAAGCCGCCCAGGCTTACCGCGAGTAGGAGGAGAAAACGTCGCACCCGGCGCGCCTAGCCGCGCGCGCGCGCTTTTGCCAAAGCTAACCCGCCATGCACGCCTTTGCCGCGCTTCTCGATTCGCTGATCTACACCCGCTCGCGCAACGCGAAGTTGAAGCTGATCGGCGATTATCTCCGCGCCACCCCCGACCCCGATCGCGGCTGGGCGATGGCGGCGCTGACCGGCGACCTCGACCTGCCCGGGGTAAAACCCGCGGTGATCCGCGCGCTGATCGAGGCGCGGGTCGACCCGGTGCTGTTCCGGATGAGCCGCGAGTTCGTCGGCGACACGGCGGAGACTGTGTCGCTGTTGTGGCCCGCGCCCGTCGTGCCGCCCGCCGCCGCCCCGCCGCTCACCGTCACCGCCGTGGTCGAGACGTTGCTGTCGTTATCCCGCGCCGACGCGCCGGCTGCGCTGGCGGGGATGCTCGACCGGCTCGACGCGGAGGAGCGGTTCGCCTTGCTCAAGATGGCGACGGGCGAGTTGCGCGTCGGCGTGTCCGCGCGGCTCGCCAAGACCGCGCTGGCGCAGGCGTTCGGGCTCGACGTCGATGCGGTGGAGGAGGTGTGGCACGGGCTGGAACCGCCCTATGCCTCGCTGTTCGCCTGGGGCGCGGGCCACGCGCCACAGCCGACCGCCGCCAATGTGCCCGTGTTCCGCCCGTTCATGCTCGCGCACGGGCTGGAGGACGCGCGGGTCAGCCTCGACGAGTACGCCGCCGAGTGGAAATGGGACGGCATCCGCGTCCAGATCTCCTGCGTCGGCGGCGAGACGCGGCTGTACAGCCGTACCGGCGACGACGTGACCGGCAGCTTCCCCGACGTCGCGCGCGCGTTCGCTACCCCCGGCGTGGTCGACGGCGAGCTGCTGGTGCGCGGCGAGTTTCAGGGCGGAACGCTGCAGGACGGTGGCGGCGCGGCGAGCTTCAACGCGCTGCAACAGCGGCTGGGGCGTAAGGTGGTCAGCGCGAAGATGCTCGCCGACTACCCCGCGTTCGTGCGGCTGTATGACATCCTGTTCGACGGCGCGGAGGACCTGCGCGAGCAACCCTGGAGCGAGCGCCGCGCGCGGCTGGAGGCGTTCGTGCCCGCGCTCGACACTGAACGGTTCGACCTGTCCGAGGTGATTGTCGCCGCCGACTTCACCGAGCTGGAGGCGATCCGCGCGGGCGCGCGCGACGCGGCGATCGAGGGAGTGATGCTCAAACGTCGCGACTCGCCCTATGTGGCGGGCCGACGTGCCGGGCTGTGGTACAAATGGAAGCGCGACCCGCTGACCGCCGATTGCGTGATGATGTACGCGCAGCGCGGCAACGGGCGGCGCTCGTCCTATTACAGCGACTACACGTTCGGTTGTTGGACTGGCGACCCGGCCGACGGCGGCGAGTTGCTCCCGGTCGGCAAGGCGTATCAGGGGATAACCGACGCCGAGCTGCAACAGCTCGACCGCTATGTGCGCCACCATACGCTCAACCGCTTCGGGCCGGTGCGCGAGGTGGAGAAGACGCTGGTGCTCGAGATCGCGTTCGACTCGATCCACCTGTCCAAGCGGCACAAATCGGGCGTGGCGATGCGCTTCCCCCGCATCGCCCGGATCAGAACGGACAAACCCGCGGCGGAAGCGGACCGGCTCGACACGCTGCAACGCCTGATCGCGGACGGCGCGATGGCGGAGGAGTAGGGTCCATTCGGGACAGGAGCAGCCTCCCTAGATCGGCACCGTCTCGCTCAGATACGGGTCCACCGGCGGACGCTCCGGGACCGACAGCCTCGGCCCGGGCCGCGCCGCCGCCTTGGCCAGCCATTCCGGGCCGCCCGGCTTGTCGCGGATCGAGCGGTCGGTGCGGGTCTGGACGATCCCGTAGATCGGGTTGTCGCGATAGCCCGGCGCGGCGTCGCCCCATGCCCAGGCCAAGTTGCCATAGGTCGACGGGTCGCGCCCGTCGAGGCTTAGCCGGTCGTTGAGATAGCACGCCGTCGCCCAGCCGACCTGCGGACTGGGCGTCATCGCGATGAGGCGCTTGGCCCAATACATCCGCAGATTGTTATGCATCCAGCCGTCGACCAGATATTGTTTCTGGCCCGCGTTCCACGTCTCGTCGCGCGTCTCGCCGTGGAGCAGCGCGTCGAGCGTTTCCAGCTCGGGCCGGGGATCCTCGGCGTGCCGCTCCAATTGCCCCTTCGCCCAGTTCGGGATGCGCGCGTAGTTTTCGGGCACCCGCAGCGTGCGTGCCTTGTAGTGGAACCATTCGCGCCAGGTCAGCAACTCGTCCGCGAACTTCGCGCGCATCTCGTCCGTCACGTCGCCAGCGTTGATCGCCGCCATCACCTCGCGCGGGCCGACCACGCCGAAATGGAGGTACGGCGACAACGTGCTCGCCCCCTCCGGCCGCGCGGCGTTGTTGCGCGCGCCAGCATAGGCGGGCAGCACCTCGCGCGTCAGCCGCTCGAGCCGGAGCGCCACCTCCGCGCGCGATCCGGGCAACATCGCGCTGGGCGGCAGCGCGTGGTCGATGTCGAGCGAGGCGACCAGCGCGTCGAGATCGGCGTCGCTCGCCCCGCCCCACCGGTCGGGTTCATAAGCGAGCGGGCCGTCATAGGGCGCGGTCGTCGGTGCTTCGTCCTGCCACGCGGTCCACTCCGCGCGCGCTTTCTCGTGGCGACGGCGAAACGCAGAGGTGGTGCCGACGCCCTGGTCGAGCGCGGCGGGTGGAACCAGGCAGGCGGCGTTGACCGCGAACACCGCGACGCCGCTCTTCTCCGCGACGCGCTCGGATTGCCATTGCGCGACGAACGCGGGCTGATCTTCCAGCATCACCGCCGCCGCGTCGGCGGCCAGCCGATAGACCAGCCCTCGCTCGCGCTTCGCCGCCCGATCGACATATTGCACGCAGGCGACACCGCGCGCCGCGCACTCGATCGCGACATCGCGGCTCGCGCCCAGGATGAAACGGTGCAGTCGGTCGGAGGCGAACGGGTAATCCTCGCGCAGGCCGTGATAGACCAGCACCGGCAGCCCGAGTTCGTTGCCGAGCAGCACCGCGGCGTCGATCACCGCGTTGTCGCGCGCGCGCAGCGCCTGCTGGAGCCAGCAGAGGATGTAGCGCCCGTTGTCCAGAACGGGCACCTGGTTCAGCCGGCGCACACGCGGCCGCTCGCGCCAGGTCGATAGCGATGGGGGGAGATCGATCATGCGAGTTGAACACCTTCGCACCCGTGAGGGTTGCGAGGCGTTGTCGCGCGCGGTCAGTCGCCCTCGCGGGCTATCGCGGCGCTTTCACACTTGAAGGGGCGGCTGACCGGGCAGACCTCTTGCACGAAGCCGTTGAGCGTGTTGGCCAGGCTTTCGCGGACGAGGCGGCAGCCGCCGCGACGGTTCCAAACGCCCATATCTTCACTTGTCGACCCAAACTCTCGACCTATGAGCTTAACCACGCAAGGGGGACGGACTATGGACGCCAAGGACTATGTTGTGAATGAGGTGTTGCGCGACCCGCGCCGCTTCATGGTGCCCATCTATCAGCGCCGATACCAATGGGGTGAGGCCGAATTGCTTCCTTTCTGGCATGATGTCGTAGCGAAGGCCGACGAGGCGCTGTCGGGTCAACTCCGCTTTCAGCATTATATGGGCGCGCTGATCCTCGCACCCGGCGGCGACGGATATAGCGTTGGGGTTACACCGCGTATTCAGGTTGTCGACGGGCAACAGCGGTTGACGACGTTTCAGCTATTTCTGGCCGCGCTGCGCGAAGTCGCGAATGACCGCGGCGTTAGCGACATCGCGGCGGCCGTGCAGAGTTACTTGTTTAATCAGCCGATGAGCGGCGATGACGATCCGTTGACGCGTTTCAAGCTGTCGCCAACACCCGCCGATCGCGATCTCATCCACTTGCTTCTCGATGGTTCATCGGCAGCGGCACGCGAGCGCTATCCGGAGTATTATTTCTACTCGGGCAAGGGCAATCTGCGCATGGGCGGTTGCCCCCCTGGGTTGGCCGCGTACCACCGACTGCTCGGCTTGATCGACGACTTTGCCCGTTATGGCCTGGCAACGCGCGAGGACCTCGACATTGGCGATGCTCCGGAGGGCGACGAGAACACGGCGTTAGCAGCGCAGCGGCTTCATGCGCTGCTCCAGGCCATGCTGACCCACATGAAACTGGTGGTGATCACGCTGGGCGAGGGCGATGACGCTCAGGTTATTTTCGAAACGCTGAACAGCAAGGGCAAGCCACTGCTGGCTATGGACCTGGTGCGCAACAACATCTTTCATCGCGCCGAGACGCAAGGGGAAGCGGCGGAAAAGCTCTACGAACGGCTATGGGGGATGTTCGAAGGCGAGTTTTGGGAGCAGACCGCGCCCAGTGCCCGCCCGGCGCGCCCCCGCATCGACCATTTCCTGAGCCACGCTCTCGCGGCGCAAACGGGCCGCTCCACTTCCATGCGCGAGCTTTACGCCGAGTATCGCGCGTTCGCTCGACCGAAAGGAAAACCGCGGTTCGAGCGCGTGGAGGATGAGCTTCTGGCGCTGACCCGCTACGCGCCAACGTATCGCACGCTGGAAGGGGCGGAAGCCGAAGGCGGGGCGCTCCATTGGTTTGGCCGCAAGCTGGCGAGCTGGGAGGTCACCACCGCATATCCCGTCGCTTTCCAGATCGCGGAAGCGGGTTTAGAGGATGAGGAAGCGCGCGCCATCTACCGGCTGCTTTATTCCTATGTCGTCAGGCGCGCGATTTGCGGTCTGACGGCAAAGAACCTGAACGGTGTCTTCCAACGCATTAGCAGTCGCTTTCTTCGTGACAGCGGTCCGTCGCTGCCGTCGTTCATCTACAGCTTCGCAGAGCAGACCGGCCCCGCCGTGCGCTTTCCTACCGACGATGACCTACGCTTCGCGATGGTGAACAACCCGCTCTACAAATGGTTCATCAAGGGTGAGCGGCTTCAGGACGTGCTCTGGGAATTGGAAGTAGCGAGCCGAGGCAGATACGCCGAAGCGCTCGCGCGCCCGTCGAGCTTATGGATCGAGCATGTGATGCCCCAATCTTGGGACGCGCATTGGCCGTTACCCGAAAGCGTGGAAAACGGCCCCGACCAGCCGGAGCGTGATCGGCGAGAGCGCTTGATCCATACGATCGGCAACCTCACACTAACCACCGATCGCCTGAATATCGCGCTGGGTAATGGAATGTTCGAGAGCAAGCGAGCGGCCCTGGACGCCAGCCTGCTCGCGTTGAACAAGTGGTTCACAAGCCGGGGCGAATGGAATGAAAGCGCGATCGAGGAGCGTAGCGCCGAACTGGCCGAACGAGCGATCCTTATATGGCCACATCCGTCGGCGGCTGCACGGTAGTGGCCCGGCCCGAGTTGACTAAGCCGACTCGAGCTGGCGCAACGTCGTAAACCCCACTCACCCCATCCGTTGCTGGATGTCCTGCAGCAGCCGCATGTGCTCCCTGATCTGCCCGCGCGCGAGCATGGCGAGGTGGCGGGCGTGGGGGTCGCGGCCTTCGGCGATGTAGCGTTCCTGCACCGCGAGCAGGCGGCGGTGGCCGTCCATCTGGCCCATCACATATTGCGTCTCAAAATCGGGGCCGCGCGCGGCGGACAGACGATCGAGCATGCGCTGGTCCATCGGCGCGGGCGGCGGCGGGGACGCGCCCATCTCGGTCAGGATCTGCGAGACGGTGGTCTGTTCGGCGACCTCGAACTCCGCGAACTCGGCGACGCGCGGCGCGCGCGCGCGACCCTGCGCCATCTGGCTGGCGCGCAACGACACCCCGCCGATCGCGAGCGTGTCCGCCGCGTAGCGTTGTTCGCCGGGGCCGAGCGGCAGCATCCCGGGGCGGGGCCGCGCGCGATCATAGCCCGGCTCATATTGCGCGAACACGGGCGCGGCGGTTGCGCCAAGCGCCCCGACCAGGACGTTGCGGGCGAAGTTGCGTCGGTCCATCTGCTGTCTCCGTGGCAGGTCGATGATCTGCGCAACGGAGAAGATGGACGGAGGTTCAACGACTTCGGTGCGAAGCCAGCGAGCCATCAACTTGCCGCAAGAATGGACGTTGCGCATCGGACCTGCCTGATCATCCGGCAGGTAAAGAGCGCGGATGCGGGCATTGGCCTAGACCTCGTCGCGCCGTCAGACGAAACCGGTTGCATCGGCTCCGCTACACAATCCCCGAAAGTAATACTTCCGCGGGAGCCCGTCCGCCGTGGCGAACCCTCGCCTTGCGTGCGCAAGGCAAGGACGCCCGCATTTTAGCTTGCCGAGGCGCTCAGATTCACCGCCGCGTATTTGCCACGCCGGTCGACTTCAAGCTCGAACGCGAGCCGGTCGCCTTCGTTGAGCGTGGTCATGCCCGCGCGCTCGACGGCCGAGACGTGGACGAACGCGTCGGGTTGGCCGTCGTCGCGCTGGATAAAGCCGAAGCCCTTCATCGCGTTGAAGAACTTGACGGTCCCCGTCGCTTTTTCGCCGGTCAACTGGCGTTGCGGCGCGCCGCCGCGATCGCCCCCGGCACCACCCATGCCACCGCCCATACCGCCGCCATAGCCGCCACCGGCGGGTCCACGCGCGCCGCCCGGGGCCGCCGCGTCGCGATCGCGCGGGGGCGCGCGGTCGGTGACGGGGAGCGGTTCGCCCTCGATCTTGAGCTCGGTCGCGGACACGCGCCCGCCGCGATCGACCAGCGTGAAGCCGAGCGGTTGCCCTTCGGCCAGCCCGGCCAGCCCGGCCTGCTCGACGGCGGAGATGTGCACGAACACGTCCTCGCCACCGTCATCGCGAACCACGAAACCGAAGCCCTTTTGCGCGTTGAAGAACTTGACGGTGCCCTTGCCCTCGCCGACGACCTGGGGGGGCATGCCGCGACCACCGCCGCCGCCGCCGCCGCTGAAACCACCGCCGCCGCCGCCACTAAAGCCGCCGCTACCGCCGCCGCCGCCACGGTATCCACCGCCGCTACCGCCGCCGCCGAAGCTGCCGCCACCACCAAAGCTGCTGCCGCCGCCGCCGCGATACCCGCCGCCACCGCCGCCGAAGCTACTGCCACCGCCGCCGCCAAAGCTGCTGCCGCCGCCGCCGAACTCGCCGCCACCGCCGCCGAAGCTGCTGCCGCCGCTGAATTCGCTATCGCCGCCGTCGCGCTTGTCGCGGCCACGCCCGCCACGGTTTCCGCGGCCACCCTTATCGAAAGTCATGCTCTGTCGGTCTTCCCGGTTCGCCCGTCGCTGTTACCACCAAGAACCCGAGTGCCGGACGACGAACGCGAGATCTGCCGGCGCGAGTCCAAGCGCCACATTTTGGCCATAACGCATTCGTGCCCGGCCTGCGAGAGGGATTCGACACGAAAACCGACTGCCGAACGCTTGAATCCCGCGCGAGCGTGGCCCCGACACCACAGCCGCGCCGCGACTTGCGCATTGAGCGTGCGCCCTCGCCCCGCTACGGCGCGCGGGATGAGCGTATTTCTGCACGAAGAAGACTTGCCCGCCGACCTATTCGCGCCCGGATCGGCGATCGCGGTCGACACCGAAACGATGGGTCTCGTCACCCCGCGCGATCGGTTGTGCGTGGTGCAACTGTCCGATGGCGGCGCGGACGAGCATCTGGTCCGCTTCGGCCCTCACTCGGCCTATGACGCGCCCCACCTCAAGGCGGTGCTCGCCGACCCCGATCGCGTGAAGCTCTATCATTTCGCGCGTTTCGACCTGGCCGCGATCCGGCATTATCTGGGCGTCACCGCCGCTCCGGTTTATTGCACCAAGATCGCCTCTCGGCTGGTCCGCACCTATACCGACCGGCACGGCCTGAAGGACCTGGTTCGCGAACTGCTCGGCGTCGAGGTATCGAAACAACAGCAATCCTCCGACTGGGGCGCGCCCGACCTGTCCGACGCGCAAAAGGATTACGCCGCCTCCGACGTGCGTTACCTCCACCGCATGTGCGACGAGCTCGATCGGCGGCTGGCGCGCGAGGAGCGCACCGCCTTGGCGCAGGCGTGCTTCGACTTCCTTCCCCACCGTGCGGAGCTGGACCTCGCGGGTTGGCCCGAAATCGACATCTTTGCGCACATTTGAAGGTGCTTCGCACAGGCGGTGCCAGCCCGCTCCCCCACCCGACCGCCCAGTCAGGCTACTCTGTGGGTGGTCGGGTGTGGGTAGCCCTGCAAAGTATTACTTTGCAGGGACCCGTGGGGGAGCGGGCTGGCACCGCATCCGCGTGAGCGGATCGAATGACGCCTGACACCCGCGCGCGCCGCCGGTGGGCCGCGCCGGGTAGCCGCCACGACCGCGTGGTCAAGGCCGCGGCGTTGGTGTTGCCGATGGCGGTGGGCGTGCTCGCCGCGTTGCTGGTGATGGCTCCGCTGACGCGGGGCGGCGACGTCAGCTTCGTGCTTGACCGCAACAAGGTGGCAATGGCGCACGAGCGGCTGCGCGTTCAGCGCGCCACCTATCGCGGGCAGGACGCCAAGGGCCAGCCGTTCACGCTCAACGCGGGCTCGGCGGTGCAGAAGAGCCAGGCGGAGCCGGTGGTCCGGCTGGAGCGGCTGGCCGCCGATCTGACCTTGCCCGACGGCCCCGCGACCATCCACGCCGACCGCGGCCGCTACGACATGGCGCGCGAGAAGGTGGCCATGGACGGGCCGGTGCGGGTGCTCGCCCCGCGCGGCTATCGGCTCGACACGCGCGACGCGACGCTCGATCTCAAGGCGCGGCGCGTGCAAAGCGGCGGTGCCGCGAGCGGCACGGTGCCGCAGGGGGTGTTCAGCGCCGATCGCATGACCGCCGACCTCGCCACGCGCGACGTGCGGCTCGACGGGCATGCCCGCTTGCGGATCACGCCGCGACACGCGAGATAGCGGCGATGCGCGCCCTCGCCCTCCTGCTGCTGCTCCCCGCGGCGGCCTCCGCCCAGTCCCGCCACGATTCGACCGCGCCGATCAATTTCGGCGCGGATCATATCGAGCTGCAGGACAAGGCGAACCGCGCGGTGCTGGCGGGCAACGTCCAGGTCCGCCAGGCGGAGATGGACTTGTCCGCGCAGCGCATGACGGTCGCCTATACCGGCCAGGTGGTGAACGGCTCGCCGCAGGTATCGCGGCTCGACGCGGCGGGCAACGTCGTGGTGCGCCGCCCCAGCCAGACCGCGACCAGCCGGTTCGCGGTGTACGACCTCAATCGGCGGGTGATCACTATGTTAGGCGCGGTGACGCTCAAACAGGCGGGCAACACCGTCAACGGCGCGCGGTTGTCGATCAACCTCGACACCGGCCGGGCGGTGATCGACGGTTCGGGCGTGGCGAGCGGCGGCGGTGGCCAGGCGGGCACCACGCAGACCGCGCCGTCGGGCCGGGTGACGGGGACGTTCTCCGTGCCCAAGCGGCAGGGGCAGTAGCGAACACCACCGCGCGGCCCGGCGACGATCCCCACGCGCCCGCGCCTCCTCCGGTCGCATCCGCCCTAGCCCCCGTCGCTCGCATCATGCATGTTTCCTGCCAGCCGCCGCGCGTTCACGCGTCGCTAACCAGCTTGTGCGAGGCCCGGGCCGCTCATGGACGACACCGCCACCCTTCCCGCCCCGCGCCCCGCGCCGCTCGAGCCGAACGGGCGCGACGGGTTGCAGGTCGTGTCGATCGCCAAATCGTATAACAAGCGCGTGGTGCTGTCCGATGTTTCCGTCGGCGTCGCGCATGGCGAGGTGATCGGGCTGCTCGGCCCCAACGGCGCGGGCAAGACCACCTGCTTCTACTCGGTGATGGGGCTGGTGAAGCCCGATTCGGGCCGCATCATGCTCGACGGCGAGGACATCACCGGCCTGCCGATGTACCGCCGCGCGGTGCTGGGGCTGGGCTATCTGCCGCAGGAGACCTCCATCTTTCGCGGGCTGTCGGTCGCCAAGAATATCTCGGCGGTGCTCGAACTCACCGAACCCGACGCACGCGAGCGGAGCGTCAAGCTGGAGCGGTTGCTCGACGAGTTTGGCCTGGTCCGGTTGCGCGACGCGCCCGCGATGGCGTTGTCGGGCGGCGAGCGGCGGCGCGCGGAGATCGCCCGCGCGCTCGCGGCCGACCCCTCGATCATGCTGCTCGACGAGCCGTTCGCGGGCATCGACCCGATCTCGATCGCGGACATCCGCGACCTGGTGAAGGATCTCAAGCGGCGCGGCATCGGTGTGCTGATCACCGATCACAATGTCCGCGAAACGCTGGAGATCGTCGACCGCGCGTACATCATCTATGACGGGCGCGTGCTGTTCAGCGGCAGCCCGCAGGAACTGGTCGCAGACCCGGACGTGCGCCGCCTGTACCTGGGCGAGAGTTTCAGCCTTTGATCGGCTCACGCCGATGCGCGGCACCGGCCCGCTCGCCGCCAGGCGAGCCTGACGAACGGTGAGCCTCGCCCCGCGCCTCGACCTGCGCCAGTCGCAGTCGCTGGTGATGACGCCGCAGTTGCAGCAGGCGATCAAGCTGCTCGCACTGTCCAATCTCGAGATCGAGGGCGTCATCGCCGAGGAGATCGAGCGCAACCCGTTGCTCGACACCGCGCCGCCCGAGAGCGACGCGCCGGTCCACGCCGAAGCCGCCGCCGTCACCCGCGACGAACCGGCGGGGGCGGACGAACTTGTGACCGGCGCGACTGGCGGCGAGGCGGCGCTCGACGTCGACTTCACCTCCGCGACCTTCGACGATTCGCGCACCGATCTCGCGGGCACGCCGCTCGACGGCGGCCTCGGCATGTCGGGCGCGGGGGGCGGCGGCATGGGCGAGGACGCGCCCGACCTCGACGCGCTGCCCGGTGCCGAGCTGAGCCTAGCCGACCATTTGCTCGCGCAGGCGAGCGCGGCGGTGGGCGGCGCGGACCAGTTCATCGCCGCGCATCTGATCGACCTGATCGACGAGGCCGGATACCTGCGCGCCTCGTTGCTTGAGGTCGCCACCCGATTGGGCGTCGCGCTGGCGCGGGTGGAGGCGGTGCTGGCGCTGATCCAGACCTTCGATCCCACCGGCGTCGGTGCGCGCGATCTGTCCGAATGTCTCGCGCTCCAGGCGCGCGAGGCGGACCGCTACGACCCGGCGATGGCGCGGTTGCTCGACCATCTCGAACTGGTCGCGCGCGGCGAGCGGGGGCGGCTCAAGCGCATCTGCGGCGTCGACGACGAGGACCTCGCGGACATGATCCGCGAGCTGCGCGCCTACGATCCCAAGCCCGGCTGCCGCTACGGGGGCGAGCCTGCGCGCGCGGTCGTCCCCGACCTGTTCGTGGCGCGGCGGGCCGGCGGCTGGGCGGTGGAGATCAACGGCGCGACGCTCCCGCGTGTGCTCGTCGACCGGCGCTATCATGCGGAGCTGTCCGCGAACGGCGACAAGGCGTCGCGCGCGTGGCTGTCCGATTGCCTCGCCAGCGCCAACTGGCTGGTCAAGGCGCTCGACCAGCGCCAGCGCACCATCATCAAGGTCGCGAGCGAGATCGTCTGGCATCAGGAGGCGTTCTTCCTGGGCGGCGTCGCGCACCTCAAGCCGCTGACGCTGCGCACGGTCGCCGACGCGATCGGCATGCACGAATCGACCGTCAGCCGGGTGACGTCGAACAAATACCTGTCCTGCGCGCGCGGGCTGTTCGAGCTGAAATACTTCTTCACCAGTGCGATCCAGGCGGCGGGCGGCGGCGACGCGGTGTCGGCCGAAGCGGTCAAGAGCGCGATCCGCGCGCTGATCGCGGGCGAAGGCCGGCAAGTGCTCAGCGACGACACGCTGGTCGACCTGCTGCGCGAGCGCGGCTTCGACATCGCCCGGCGCACGGTGGCCAAATACCGCGAGGCGATTGGCCTGGGCAGTTCGGTCCAGCGGCGAAGGGCAAAGGCGCTGGAGGGGGTGGGCTAACGGCGTCGGCGCGGGTCGCCCGCGACGACGCCGGCCCGGGGCTACTCCGCTTCCGCCGCCTCGGCTTCCGCCTTGGTCTTGTGGCTGATGCCCGATTCCTCGGCGGGGGGCGAATAGACGGTGAACAGCTTCAGCGCGTCCTCGCCCTTGTTGACGATGTTGTGGCGAGTCCCCTTCGGGATCACGACCATGTGGTTCGCGCTCACCTTGGTGCCGTGCCCGTCGAGCACCGCCTGGCCCTCGCCCGCGACGAAGAACGTGGTCTGGTCCGCGTCATGCGTCTCCTCGCCGATATCGTCGCCCGGCTCGATGCTCATCAGTACGATCTGGACATTCTCGTCGAGATAGACCTCGTTCTGGTACAGCCTGTTCCTGGTCGCGAGCTCGATCATGTCCTTGTTGAAGACCGTCACGATATGCCTTTCGGAGTTGATGTGCGGCGCTAACCGGCACGGGGCGAGTCGGGTTCCGGCTTGCCAGTATTGCTTCGACCGACTATATGGTCATCGACCTAGTCAGGAGATGTTCGATGGCCAGCATGGCTCTTGCCGAAGCCAAGGCGCGGTTCTCCGCGCTCGTTGAGCGGGTGGAGGCCGGCGAAACGGTCGAGATCACCAAACGCGGTCGCCCGGTCGCGAAGATGGTGCCGACGGAGCCGCCGCGCGAGCCATTCGACTGGGCGGCGCTGGACCTTCTTCATGCCGACATGCCCATGCAGAAGGAGTCGGCAGGCGACTTCATCGCCCGCATGCGCGGCGATGAGCGTTATTGATGATCTACTGTGATACGTCAGTAATCGTCGCGGCCATCGTCCTCGAGCCCGAAACCGCTCGCATCAAGGCGTGGCTTCGCGAGCAGCCGCCAGGGTCGCTGGCGATCAGCGACTGGGTCGAGACAGAGCTGGCAAGTGCGCTGTCTATCAAGACTCGCGAGGGGCAGTTATCACCCGAGCAGCGCGCTGCCGCGGGCAGGGCCTGGCGCGCCATGATGGCGTCGCTGTTCGTCACGTTGCCGGTCAATCGCGCGCATTTCCAGCAAGCCGCCCGACTCGCCGCTTCTCCGCAACCGCCATTGCGCGGCGGCGATTCGCTCCACCTCGCCATCGCGATGGAAACGAGCGCGATGGCCACGCTTGATCGAAGGTTGGCGACCGCTTGCGACTGCTATGCGGTTGGTCTCGCGCTGTAAGTCCGCGCAGCGCCGCGGCAAAGCCGCGTCGTCGATCCTCGCCCATGCGAGGTCGGCCGAGCGCGCCTAGTGCGCCGCGCCGTAGCTTCGCTACGGCATTGGCCGGCGCTCAGTCATCCTCATCCTCGAATCCCACCAGCGCCAGCGCCCGCGCCTTGATCTGCCGCTGGGCACACCAGTGCACCAGTGCCTCCTCGCGCCCGTGCGTCACCCACACCTCGCGCGGGGAAATCTCCAGCAGCGTGGCCGTGAGCTCGTCCCAGTCGGCATGGTCGGACAGGATCAACGGCAGCTCGACATTCTTCTGCCGCGCGCGCTGGCGCACCCGCATCCAGCCGCTCGCCATCGCGGTGATCGGGTCGGGCAGGCGGCGCGACCAGCGGTCGTTGAGCGCGCCGGGCGGGCACATCACCACGTGCCCCGCGACGTCCTTCTTCGCCGCCCCGGTAGCAGGGAGCAGCTCGCCCAGCTGCACGCCATGCTCCACATACAAGTCGCACAGCCGTTGCAGCGCGCCGTGGAGGAAGATCGGTGCATCATGCCCGCGCGCGCGCAGTTCCGCGATGACGCGCTGCGCTTTGCCGAGCGCGTAGGCCCCCACCAGCACGCAGCGATCAGGGTTGGCGTGGAGCGCATGGAGCAGCTTGTCGATCTCGTCGCCGGTGTCCGGGTGGCGGAACACCGGCAGCGCGAAGGTCGCCTCCGTCACGAACACGTCGCACGCGACCGGCTGGAACGGCGTGCACGTCGGGTCCGCGCGGCGCTTGTAATCGCCCGACACCACCACCCGTTCGCCGCGCCAGTCGAGCACGATCTGCGCGGAGCCGAGCACATGCCCGGCGGGGACGAAGCCGACGTCCACCTCACCGACGCGGATCGTCTCGCCATAGGCGACCGGCCGCTCCGCCTGCACGCCATAGCGCGCGGCCATGATCGCCAGCGTGCCGGGCGTCGCCCACACCGCGCCATGCCCGCCGCGCGCGTGATCGGCGTGGCCGTGCGTCACCAGCGCCTTGGCGGCGGGAATCGACGGGTCGATCCACGCGTCGGCGGGACGAACATAGATGCCGTGCGGGTGCGGTTCGATCCAGTCGCCAAGCGCCATTCCCACTCCATGCCCCTGCGCGAGCGCCGGGCCAAGCGGTGCAGGATCGAATCCCGCCGCCCGCTCGTTTGAACGGCGACTGAAACGATTGGGCGATGGCACGGTATGAATGCGATCTGGCAGGGCAGCATGTACGGATTGATGGTGATCGCCGGGTTCCTCATCCTGGGCGCGGCGATCGCCTATGCGATGATCCGCAACAGGCGCACCCCGCGCGAGGAACGGCATACCGAAGAGGCGACCCGGCGGCTGTACGAAGAGCAGAACGCGGACGACCAGACGCCGCGTTGACGGCACGTTTGCGAGCGAGGGTCATTATTCGACACCCTTTCTCCCGTCACCCCGGCCCTGTGCCGGGGTCCACCTAGCTCCGCGTGACCCCAGATGCCGCACGCGCACACAACGGTGGATGCCGGCACAAGGCCGGCATGACGGGCTAGGAAAGTTGGAGGCGGGCGAGGACGTTCGATAATCAGGGAAGGTCACATCGACACGGACGACCTCACCACCCTCCCCGCCCCGCTCACCGACTGGTTCGCGCGGCGCGGATGGCGGCCGCGTCGCCATCAGCTCGAGATGCTCACACGCGCCCGGGAAGGTCGCTCCGCGCTGCTCGTTGCCGCTACCGGCGCGGGCAAGACGCTGGCGGGTTTCCTTCCCACGCTTGCCGACCTGATCGAGCACCCGCGCGAGGGGCTGCACACGCTGTACGTCTCCCCGCTCAAGGCGCTCGCGGTCGACGTGCAGCGCAACCTGCTCGCGCCCATCGAGGAGATGGATGTCGCGATCAGCGTCGAGACGCGCAGCGGCGACACCCCGTCGGATCGCAAAGCCCGACAACGCGCACGCCCGCCGCAGATCCTGCTCACCACCCCCGAGTCGCTATCGTTGCTGCTGTCCTATCCCGACAGCTTTACGATGTTCGCGGGCCTCCAGACGATCATCGTCGACGAGGTCCACGCTTTTGCCACGGGCAAGCGCGGCGACCTGCTGAGCCTGTGCATGGCGCGGCTGAGCCGTCTCGCGCCCACCATGCGCCGCGTCGCGCTGTCCGCGACGGTGGCGGACGCGGACGGCTATCGCGCCTGGCTTGCGCCCGACGGCGACATCGATACGGTGGCGATGGTGCAGGGGGAGCCGGGCGCGGACCCCAACATCACCATCCTGCTCCCCGAAGGCCGCGTGCCCTGGTCCGGCCATTCCGGTCGCTACGCGGCGGTGCAGGTGATGGCGGAGATCGCCGCGCATCGCACCTCCATCGTGTTCTGCAACACGCGCAGCCTGGCCGAGCTGATTTTCCAGGACCTTTGGAAGGTGAACACGGACGGGCTGCCGATCGGCGTCCACCACGGCTCGCTTGCGCGCGAGGCACGGCGCAAGGTGGAGGGCGCGATGGCCGACGGGCGGCTGCGCGCGCTGGTCGCCACTGCGTCGCTCGACCTGGGCGTCGACTGGGGCGATGTCGATTGCGTGATCCAGATGGGCGCGCCCAAGGGCTCGTCGCGGCTGCTCCAGCGGATCGGCCGCGCCAACCACCGGCTCGACGAGGCGAGCGAGGCGATCCTTGTTCCCGGCAATCGCTTCGAATATCTCGAGGCGCGCGCCGCGCTCGACGCGGTGGAGGCGGGCGAGCTCGACCCGGACCTGTTCCGCCCCGGCGCGCTCGACGTTCTGGCGCAGCACGTCATGGCGCTCGCCTGCGCCGCGCCATTCCATGCTGCGGAATTGCTGCAGGAAGTCCGTGCAGCATTGCCCTACTCCGCCCTAACCGAGGACACGTTCACGCGCGTGCTCGGCTTTATCCGCGACGGTGGCTATAGCCTCAAGGCATATGACCGGTTCAAGCGGCTGACCGAAGACGCGGACGGGACCTGGCGCGTCAGCCACCCGCGCTTCGCGCTCCAGCACCGGCTCAACGCGGGGATCATCGTCGAGGCGACGATGCTGACCGTGCGGTTCCGCAACGGCCGCAACCTCGGCAAGGTCGAGGAAGGGTTCGCCGCGACGCTCAGCCCGGGCGACACGTTCTTCTTCGCCGGGCTCAGCCTCGAGGTCGAGAAGATGGACACGGAGGACCTCGTCGTCCGTGCCACCACCAAGCCCGCGCGCATTCCCACCTATGGCGGCAGCCGGATGCCGCTGTCGACCAGCCTCGCCGACCGGGTGCGCGGGTTTCTCGCCGAGCCCGCCGAGTGGCCGCGCTTCCCCGACGACGTGCGCGAATGGCTGGAGATGCAGGCGCGCCGCTCCGTCCTGCCCCGCCCCGGCGAGTTGCTGGTGGAAACCTTCCCGCGCGAGGGGCGGCATTACCTGGTCGCCTACAGCTTCGAGGGCTGGAACGCGCACCAGTCGCTCGGCATGTTGATCACGCGGCGGATGGAGACGCAGGGGCTGAAACCGATCGGCTTCGTGTCGAACGACTATGCGCTCGCCACCTTTGGGCTGGAGCCGATCCGTGATCCGGCGGCGCTGTTCTCCGCCGACATCCTGGAGGACGAGTTCGTCGACTGGGTGCAAGGCTCCGCGCTGCTCAAGCGTGCGTTCCGCGAGGTGGCGGTGATCGGCGGGCTGGTCGAGCGCCAGCACCCCGGCAAGCGCAAGACCGGTCGGCAGGTGAGCTTCTCGACCGACCTCATCTATGACGTGCTGCGTAAATACGAACCCGGCCATCTGTTGCTCGAAGCCGCCTGGGCCGACGCGCGCGCGCGGATGACCGATGTCGGCCGGTTGGCGGGGCTGCTCGATCGCGCGGCCGAGACGATGGTGCATGTCGACCTCCCCCGCATCACCCCGCTCGCCGTCCCCGTGCTGACGCTGATCGGCCGCGAGCGGGTGGCGACCGGGTCGGCGGACGACGCGCTGCTGCTGGAGGCGGAGGCGCTGGCGGCGGAGGCCATGCGGGAGGATTGACGCCATTGCCACCACGGTCGACCGGGCGTAGCTTTCATCGGTTATGCGCGCGTTCCTCCCGCCGCTGCTGCTTCTCGCAGCCCCCGTTCTGGCGCAGGACGCCGCACCCCCGGTCGCGCCCGCAGCGCCCGAGCTGCTCGCGTTCACCGACCCGGACACGCGGATGACGGTGCCGGTGCGGATCGCGGACAACGGCCCTTACCGCTTCATCATCGACACCGGCGCGCAGCGCACCGTGATCAGTCGCGAGCTGGCGGCGGCGCTCAGCTTGGCAAAAGGGCATAGCGTGCGGTTGACCGCGATGTCGGGCACCTCGACCGAGGCGACGGTGGTGATCCCGTCGCTCGCGATCGATCCGACCGGGGCCAGCACGGTCGCGGGCGCGCGGATCGAAGCGCCCGCGCTGGCGGCGGCGAACCTCGGCGCGGCGGGGCTGCTCGGCATCGACACGCTGCAGGGGCATGCGGTGTCGATCAACTTCGACACCAAGGTGATGGCGGTCACGCCGTCGAGCAAGCGGCGCCACCATTCCGACGACGCGCTCCCGGGCGAGATCGTGGTGCGCGCGCGCAGCCTGTTCGGGCAGCTGGTCGTCACCGACGCCTGGTGCGCGGGCACGCGGGTGCGGGTGGTGCTCGACACCGGATCGCCCGTCAGCATGGGCAATCTCGCGCTCGCCAAGCGGTTCGCGCGGAGCGGGCGGACGCCGGTGCCGATCGAGCTCACCTCGGTGACGGGCGGCAAGGTGGCGGCGAGCTATACCCAGCTGCCGCCGGTGCGGATCGGCGACCTGACGATCGAGGCGTTGCCGATCGCCTTCTCCGACGCGGCTCCGTTCCGGCAGTTCGGGCTGGCGGACAAGCCCGCGATCCTGCTGGGCATGGATGCGCTCCAGCTGTTCCGCCGCGTGGAGATCGACTTCGCCAACCGCGAGCTGCGCCTCGCGCTGCCGCGGGACGCGAAGCGGGTGCCCCGGGACGACGGGCGCGCGGTCGCGATGCGCTGAAGGGGTTGCGCTCACCCGCCGCGATCGGCTCTACTCGCGAACAGGCGGCGGGGGCGAGCGATGCGCAAGGCGATCGAATGGGTAACGGCCTTGGCGGCGGCTTGCGCCGGTCCCGCGACCGCGCAGACGCGCCCCGATCAGCGACAATTCTTCGCGCTCTACAAGGAGCTGGTCGAGACGAACACGTCGCTTTCCGTCGGCAGCTGCACGCAGGCCGCCGCGCGGATCGCCACGCGGCTGAAGGCGGCGGGGTTCGCCGACGCGGACCTGCACCCGTTCTTCGTCGCCGATCATCCCAAGGAGGGCGGCCTCGTCGCGGTCCTCCCGGGAAGCGATCCCGGCGCGCGCGCGATGCTGCTGCTCGCGCACATCGACGTGGTCGAGGCCAAGCGCGAGGACTGGAAGCGCGACCCGTTCACGCTCGTCGAGGAAGCCGGCTTCTATTACGGTCGCGGGACGGTCGACGACAAGTCGATGGCCGCGATCTGGGCGGACACGCTGATCCGCTTCCGCCAGGAGGGCTATCGCCCCAAACGCACGATCAAGCTGGCGCTGACCTGCGGCGAGGAGACCACCTTCGCGTTCGACGGCGCGGAATGGCTGGCGAAGAACCGGCGCGACCTGATCGACGCGGAGTTCGCGCTCAACGAGGGCGGCGGCGGGCGCAACGACGCGAGCGGCAAGCGCCAGCTGCTCGCGGTTCAGGTCGGCGAAAAGGCGTCGCAGAACTATACCTTCCTCGCCACCAACCCGGGCGGGCATTCGAGCCAGCCGGTCCCCGACAACGCGATCTACCAACTTGGCGACGCGCTGGGTCGGGTCAGGGGATATGAGTTCCCGGTCCGCTTCACCGACACGACGCGCGCGTTCTTCGCCGCGACCGCCAGGAGCACCGGCGGCGAGACGGGCACCGCGATCACCCGGCTGCTCGCGAACCCGAAGGACGCCGCCGCCGACACGATCGTCAGCCGCGACAAGGCGCTCCACTCGACCCTGCGCACCACCTGCGTCGCGACGCTGCTCCAGGCGGGGCATGCGGAGAACGCCCTGCCGCAGCGCGCCACCGCCAACGTCAATTGCCGCATCTTCCCCGGCGAGGGCGTCGAGGCCACCCGCGCCAAGCTGCAGGAGCTTGCCGGACCAAAGGTGATCGTCACCGCCAACGCGCCGATCCGCCCCACCGCCGTGCCGCCGACGCTCGACTCCAAGATCGTCGCGCCGATGCAGGCGGTGGCCGCCAGGCACTTTCCGGGCATGCCGATCCTGCCGCTGATGTCGACGGGCGCGACCGACGGCATCTTCCTGGAAGCGGTCGGCATCCCGACCTATGGCGCGCCCGGCCTGTTCCTGGAACCCGATTTCAACGGCATCCACGGTCTCGACGAGCGGATGCGGGTCAGCGCGCTATATGATGGGCGGGATTACCTGTTCGATCTGGTCAAGGCGTATGCGGGATAGCCGGCGGGCCATTGCCCCCGCGACTCGCCTCCGGCATGGGCGACCGCATGGTTCTCTTTTCGTTCGGCGGTCACGAGTGGCGCGCGCTCGCCGGCGGCGCGCTGTATTGGCCCGCCCGCGCCGCGTTGCTGGTCGCCGACCTGCATTTCGAGAAGGCGAGCTGGTTCGCGATGCGCGGGCAGATGCTGCCGCCCTACGACACGCTGGCGACGCTGGCCGATCTGCGCGCGCTGGCGGTGGCGACGGCCGCGCGCGAGATCTGGTGCCTGGGTGACAGCTTCCACGACGCCGCCGGATGCGAGCGGCTGCCCGCGCAGGCCCGCGCGATCCTGCTGGAGCTGACGGGTTCGACGCGCTGGACCTGGATCACGGGCAACCACGACCCGGTGCTGGTCGACCGCTGCGGCGGCGCGGTGGTCGGCGAGGCGATGGTCGACGGCGTCGTGCTGCGCCACGAAGCGAGCGCGGGGGAGACCGCGCCCGAACTGTCGGGTCACTTTCATCCCAAATTGCGCGTGCGCGTGCGCGGCAAGCTGGTGCAGCGGCGTTGCTTCGTCGCGACGCCGAGCAAGCTGATCCTGCCCGCGTTCGGCGCGCTGACCGGGGGCCTCGACGCCGCTCACCCGGAGATCGTCCGCGCGGTGGGACGGGATGCGCAGGCGCTGGTCCCCGTCGCGGACCGGATGCTCCGCTTTCCGCTGGCGGCGTAGCGGCCAAAGCCAAACTGCCCTAGGTGTTTGAACCCGGGTTTTGATGGTGCATCATCCACGGCTGAGTGGAAGGAGGCATTATGGGCCAGGTTCTACATCGGAGCGCCTCCGCGGCCTTCCACCGATGCTGTGCATCGTCGGAACCTTGGGCTGCTCCGCCGGGACGACAGCGGTCGTCCGTCGAGCGATACGGAGTCGAGCGCCCGCACATGATGCCGGGGGCATGATGTCAACGAAGCTGTGAAGACAGCCTGAGGGCACTGGCGAGGTGCCACGGCGTAAACCAGAACACGATCATCGTCAGGCACCCCTGGACCAACCGCCAGGGCCTGCCCCGGCGAAGGCCGGGGTCGAACGCATGAACCGGACCATCAAGGAAGCCACCGTCAAACGGTACCATTACGACACGCACCGGCAACTCGAGACCCACCTCACCGACTTCATCGGCGCGTACAACTACGCATGTCGCCCGAAGACGCTACGCGGCCTCACACTCTACAAGTTCATCTGCAAAGCATGCGCCGACGAGCCCCAACGGTTCACGTCAAACCCACACCATCAATTGCCGGGACCAAACACCTAGAGCAATCCATCACGAACCAATGCGACCGGAAATAATCCTCAACCAGCTGATTTCGCTCTGGTGCTCGGGCTTTGGACGGTTCGGTGCGGTTCGCGAGAGATCGTCCAGTGGCGGAGACGGAGTCCGCTCAATAAACCCAATTCCATGCCAGAATTCCCTATTTCTGCTGCTATTCCCAATTCCATTCCCAATCTTCGCAACGGATACCTGCGAACCGTGGCGAACTACTCGACCCAACTTCCGGATAACAACATGAGCCAAGCAATTCCTAATTATGATTGGCATAAACTCACTTATTTTGCAACGCGAAGCGCATTGTGTACGCCTAAACGCTGCTCCGCTTAAGAAAGCGGCCCATTCTCATCCGGTCCTACGCTAGCCCCGAGCGTCCTTAACCTCTAGCGCGAACAGGCTGCTCGAAGCCTTGTTCAAGGTACGGCCGAGACGCACTGTTATGGCGTGGATCCCCTCTCATCATCGCCAACAGCTTTTTGGCCGCGCCCGCTTGCCGTTCGGGTAGCCGACGCCTCGCGCCTGACCGGCATTGGAAAGACTAAGCTCTTCGAGCTCATCGCGGACGGAACGCTGGAAACGACCAGCATCGGCCGGCGGCGCCTCATCCTTTATCGCAGCCTGCAGAGGCTCATAGAGGGGCCGGCAAATCTATAAGTTCCGGCTTGAATCTCCGGCTTGAGAGCGCTTTCTGCTGCTCCTTGGTAAGGCTGAGGTCGTGAGTTCAATCCTCACCGGCAGCACCAGCATTCTCTAGTAAGAACAAAGGCTTATAGGCCTGTTGGCCTGCCGGCCAACTGCTGACTGGGTCGGCGCAGGCGCTTTTGTCAGCATTTTGTCAGCGTTGCGCAGCTCATATTTGGCGGGAATCGGCGGCGACGACAGCGGAGCGAGGCCTCCGACGTCCCAAGCTGGATTGATCACCGCCGATCAGATTGCTGCGCCTGAGAGTCTGACCCGGAAAGCGCTGAGATAAGAAGTTGAGTGATATCAGCCTATTGTGATTCAGTCGGGGTTGCGAAACAACGACGGAGGGTCACATGTGGACCGATACCACCCGCGCGCAGCATGCGCGAAGCGGGCTGCGGCTGCCAAGCGATTTGACGGACGCCGAATGGCATGTGCTGGAACCTGTGATGCCGGCAGCGAGGCGCCGGGGCCGGCCGCGGAAATGGGGCTGGCGCAAGCTTCTCGATGCGATGTTCTACCTGCTTCGAGGCGGTCTGCCGTGGCGTATGCTGCCGCCGGGCATCTTCCCGCCAATGTCGACGGTGCAGCGCTGGTTCTATACCTGGCGCGACAACGGCCTGTGGCGCTCGATCAACCACGCTCTCGTCATGCTGGTCCGCCAACTCGAAGGCCGTGAGGCCAGCCCGAGCGCCTGTGTCATCGACAGTCAGTCAGTCAAAACGACCGAAAGCGGCGGCCCTCGCGGTTACGACGCCGGCAAGAAGATCAAGGGGCGCAAGCGCCATATCCTCACCGATACGCTTGGCCTGATGCTCAAGGCGGTGGTGCACACCGCCGATATCCAGGATCGTGATGGTGGCCCCGTCCTCCTTTCCCGCATCCGCAACCGCTTCCCGTGGCTGACACACATCTTCGCCGATGGTGGCTACGCCGGTGACCAGTTCGCCGGCAAAGTTGCCACCACCGGCATCTGGTCGATTGGGATCATCAAGCGGTCCGATACCGCCAAAGGCTTCGTCCTGCTGCCGCGCAGATGGGTCGTCGAACGGACCTTCGCCTGGCTCGGACGCAATCGCCGCCTGGCAAAGGACTTCGAGCGCACGATCGAAAGCTCGGCGGCGTGGCTCTTCCTCGCGTCGGTCCAACTTCTCGTCCGAAAGATCGCAAGCCGTTGATATCCCGCCTATCCGCTATTCTGAGTCGGACTCTGAGCGATTCTGCCGGTGTCGGTGGGTTGCTCATTCGAGCCGGAATAATGGCGTGCAAGGACCGCCGGGTTAATCTCGTCGTCAGGCTTCATCACCGGCTCGCGAATCCCGCGCTGGCTCTGTCCTCATCAACAGACGGCGCTTAATCAGATTGACAACATGCTTACACAGTGGCTACCTGCTGCTATGCCTGCATTGCTCGCTATCCACGCGGAAACGCCAACCGTGCTTCTGATCAACCTGTTCCGGTTGAACGGATCGCTGCTGACGACGGGAGACCGCCTGGTGGCCGATCTCCGTCTCACCAGCGCGCGTTGGCAGGTGTTAGGCGTCATCGCTAACACGCCGGTCCCACTGCCGGTCGCCTCCATTGCCCGCAACATCGGCCTGACCCGACAAGGTATTCGTCAGGTCGTGGCCGAGCTGGTTAAAAGCGGCTTCGCCCGGCTGCAGCCGAATCCCCATCATCGGCGCGCTAACCTTGTCGTGCTGACGCCCGAGGGGCACGCGGTCCACGGTGTGGCCAAGGAACGCTGGGATCGGTGGATCTGCGAGCTGGTCGATGGCATGGCTGACATCGATCTTCGGACGGCCGCCGGCCTTCTGCAGACCATGCTGGAACGCCTCGGCCCGGATTCGGGCGAACAGGAGGCGCGCGGGTGATCGTGCAGGCCTTAGCCCTGATGGTGACGAGCGGCTTCGCTGTCGCATGCGCGTACATCAATGTCGTGGAGCAACCCGCGCGCCTGTCGCTCGATTCAGCGGCGTTGCTTTCGCAATGGCGGATCAGCTATCATCGCGGGACGGCAGTGCAGCTCTCGCTCGCGATCCTTGCCGCAGCACTCGCGGTCGCTGCTTACGCTATTACACGCGATATCCGCTGGCTGGGCGGAGCCGCGTGCCTGCTCGCGATCGCGCCCTATACGCTGCTGATCATGATGCCGGTCAATCGGCGACTCTCGGCAATGATACCGGGCGGTGCGAACCAACACGTCGCGGCGCTGGTGCGCTCCTGGGGACGACGACACGCGGTACGCGGCGCCTTAGGCGCTGCCGCGGCATTTATGTTCCTGTGGGCGATAGCATGATCGTGACAACGGTCGCCCTTCGTACGACCGGCGAGGATAATCATGTCTGACATCGTGATTGCATCCGGGAGGCAGGTTGTTCCGGGTTATCTCGGCGTTCCCGCCGGTGATGGCCCTTGGCCGGGTGTCGTGGTGCTCCACGATGCACTTGGCCAAACCGACGCAAGCCGAAGCCAGGTGGATTGGCTAGCCGCCTCGGGCTATCTCGCCGTGGCACCGGACCTGTTCGCACGCGGCAACCGGCGGCTTTGCCTGCTCAACGTCTCGCGGCAGATGATGGCACGGCAGGGAGTGGCGTTCGACGACATCGAAGCGGCCCGGGCCTGGCTGGTAGATCGTCCGGACTGCACCGGCCGGATTGGTGTTATCGGCTTCTGCATGGGAGGCGGTTTCGCTTTGCTCAGCGCGGTGCATAGAGGTTTCGACGTATCGAGCGTCAACTACGGACCCGTGCCCAAGGACGCAGAAGCGCTGCTCGAAGGCGCGTGTCCCATCATCGGCAGCTACGGGGGGCGGGACAGGATGTTGAAGGGATCGGCCGCGCGCCTGGACGATGCCCTGCGGGCGAACGCTGTGGAGCATAACGTCAAGGAATATCCCGACGCAGGTCATGCCTTTCTGGAAGTCCACGGCGGGAAGCTCGGCTGGGTCATGGCCCGACTTGGCATGCGCTTCGACGCCCGATCCGCCGCCGATGCCCGACGCCGGATCCTCACCTTCTTTGCCAATCATCTGGAAGGCCCAAGAACATGAAACGCGTACTCGCCGGACGATCGCTCCTCACCGCTAATGCCGTGGTGGTGATGCTGGGTGGCTTCATCGCCGACATGGGGGAAACCCATATGCGCAACCCGCGCTGCCCCCCCCACGCCAAGTTTCACAATGCGCAGACGATCGGCCTTGGCGCGCTTCTAGGGGGCGCCTCGCTATGGTCCACATGGAAGGCGCGTCATCCGGCCGATCTGGGTACGGCGGTCGTTGCCGGGGGTGCGATCTACGCATCGTGGGTGTTCGCAACGCTGATGCCGAACACGGCGTGGACGGATGCCGAATTTCTGCAGGCCGGCCAAGCGCTCGATCAGCTCCCTCCGCAACTTTATCTGGGCGCGGTGATGAGCGTTGTCGTCAGCGCCGGGGCGCTCCTGACCGCCAGCGGACTGGCGCGAAATCAACGAGTGTGCGCTGCCTCCGCTTCCGCCCGTCCGGCGCCTTGATCTACCAAACTGCCCCTACTCCTGCCGCCATCCTGTCGCTGAAGCCGCGACTTACGCGACGCTCGAAAGTCAGCAATTTCGCGACAACGGCATGGCAGCTACCGCTCAATTTTGGACGTGGCTCGGCGGAATTGCGGTCCTCGAAAGCGGACCTAATATGACATGATGGTCCCTCGATTCAGTGGACACCTTTGCTAAGCCCGTGAGGGCATGGAGGTGTTCAATGCCGAAGACGAGAGGGAGTTTTCTCCCGAGTTCAAAAGAGAGGCGGTTGGCCTGCTGGAAAGCAGCGGCCGACCGCTGATGCAGGTGGCGACCGAGGTGGGTATCTCGCCGTCGATGTTGCGGAATTGGCGAGCGGTGGTTCGCGGCGGGACCGCGCGATCGCGGGCGGCGGCATCATCGGGTCTGTCGCCGATGCCATCGCCAGCGGACCAGGCGTCGCAGATCACGCGGTTGAAGCGTGAACTGGATCGCACGCGCATGGAGCGCGACGTGCTAAAAAAAGCGATCGGCATCTTCGCGGAGGTGCCGAGATGAGCTTCAACTTCATCCGCGATCATGCCGACCGTTGGCCGATCCGGCTGATGTGCCGGGTCCTCGAGGTCTCAGCCAGCGGCTATTACGCATGGCGCAGTCGTCCGGAAAGCGTCCGTGCACGTGCCAACCGCACGCTACGCGCGGACGTTCGTCGCCTCCATGCCGAGCATCATGGCCGCTACGGCAGCCCCAGGGTGCATGCCGCGCTCCGCTCGGAGGGCGGGACGGCAAGCCGTGGCCGCGTTGCCCGACTGATGCGGTGCCACGGCATCCGCGCGCTGGCGGGGCGCAGGTTCAGGCCATGCACGACCGACAGCCGCCACTATCTGCCGGTCGCGCCGAACCTGCTGAAGCAGGAGTTCGTCGCTACGGCACCGAATCGCATCTGGTTGGCCGACATCACTTACATCGCGACGGGCGAGGGCTGGTTGTATCTCGCTGCCGTGCTCGACCTGGCGACCCGCAAGATCCCCCGGGTCCGGCTTCGCCGGCCCGAGGACAGGCTTGGCTGGTCAATGCGCGATCATGTGCGGACCGAGTTGCCGCTGGCCGCCTTGATGATGGCCGCGCAGCGGCAACGACCGGCCGAAGGCCTCATCTGTCATTCCGACCGCGGTAGCCAATACGCATCCGAGGCGTACGGCAAGCAACTCGCCGCAATGAAAGCGAAACCGTCGATGAGCCGAACGGCATGTTGTTACGATAATGCCCCCCCATGGAAAGCTTCTTCCACACCCTCAAGGTCGAACTCGCCCACCAACGACGATGGGGAACCCGCGAAGATGCCAAACGCGATCTGTTCGCGTATATCGAGGGCTACTATAACCGGCGGCGGATCCACTCCGCTCTCGGATACAGAACCCCAGAACAGGCCGAACGACAAATGGCCTAAACCCGTGTCCACGATATCGGGGGACCATCACATACGTGCTCCCGACCCTTTCGCGCGGCTCGCACCGTTCGCTTCTGGGTGGAGAAAGGTCAGCCTCAGGCCGGAATATCCGACTTGGATGCTGTCCCGGCAGGCCGCGGACCGCCGTCCAAGCGATTTCATCCCTAAGGACTGATCCCGGGCGAATAGCCACGCGCGCACGGGGCGCTCGGTCCAAGCCCGTAGCTCGACTAAAAGGTGCTATTCGAGATAGGGCGTTAGCACCTCTTCGATCCATTTCATGAATGCGCGGACGCGGCGCGACAGGTTATGCCGATGGGCCACCACGAGGGACACG
>JAABUQ010000894.1_pt1 | contig 68041 bp, 48 predicted proteins | sample 5560001 | NCBI WGS metagenome assembly JAABUQ01 (sample SAMN10711888, study PRJNA513371) | rock metagenome | isolation source: Antarctica rocks | place: Antarctica: Victoria Land, Finger Mt nord | collected 2015-12-18
TGATCCTGAAGGCAGACGTTCAAGGTTCGGTGGAAGCGATTGTGGGCTCGCTCAAACAACTGCCTCAAAACGAAGTCCAAATCCGCTTGTTGTTGGCGGCGCCGGGGGAAATCACGGAGACGGATATTGATTTAGCTGCAGCCAGTAACGCCGTGATCATTGGGTTCAACACCACTCTCGCTAGTGGAGCCAGATTGGCGGCGGATGAGGCAGGTGTAGATGTGCGGGAATACAATATCATCTACAAATTGCTCGAAGACATCCAAGGCGCTTTGGAAGGTCTGCTGGAGCCAGAGCTGGTGGAAGAACCGCTGGGTCAAACCGAAGTGCGTGCCGTCTTCCCCGTCGGTCGCGGTGCGGTTGCCGGTTGTTACGTTCTGTCTGGCAAGATGGTTCGCAACTGCAAAGTGCGGGTGCGTCGAGGCGGTAAGGTGCTCGCAGAAACTACCCTTGACTCCCTCAAACGGATGAAAGAAGACGTCCGCGAGGTCAACGCTGGCTATGAATGCGGCATCGGCGTTGATAAATTCAATGACTGGGCGGAAGGAGACCAAATCGAAGCCTTCCAGATGGTGACCAAGCGCCGCACCCTCACGATGACGAAGTAGTAGGGTGGAGGCTGTTTTTGAACCCCATAGATGAATCTATGGGGTTCTTCTAAATTCTGACTCTAAAGGCTCCTGTTTGTGATATCATCTTTCCTAGAGAGTTACTTTGTTGCCTGAAAAGGAACTATGGTTGGTTTTCCTACTTCTCGCGATCGCCAATTCTCTGAAGCTCCTCAAATTTGGGAGAGCATAAAATATGCTATCACTGCTAGTTCCGGATTCCAACGCTGGCAGCTAGAGCGTCTAAGTCTGGATGCTCAGATTGAGGAGCTTAGCCTCGATCACCAGGTACGCCGGTATTTACGCGAAACACTGGAAACCTTGGCTTACTAAGCTTAACTCGCGCCTAGTTTTATAAAAAATTCAGTCAAGCTGCTTACTCATAAGGATGCAGGGAACCCAAGGGTGGAGGCGTTTGTCATCCGCTATACTTTTGCATGGGTTTTGCAGCTAATTGTCTGCAATTGTCCAAAAATATCCGGATGAGCCGGTATTCCATCCGAAGGCAAAAAGTTTTTGCCTTTTTGTGCTATGTCACCGTACCGTTCAGGACCCTACAAGGGCAAACAACATGACACAACAGGGTTCTCAAATTTACCAACCCACAAGTTTTAGCGTCCGTTGTGCCAGACGCCTGGCATCTGCTCTACCGTTCCGGGGAGGACTGACCGCTTTTTTCGTTGTTTCTGGGGGGGCAACTATATTGCCTACTGAGGCTAATGCAATTCCCCCAACCCTAACTGCGCAAGTTCCAGCAAGTGCAATTATTTACGTCAACCCAGCCACTGGAACAGACCGCCCGGAGGAAAGCGGCAAAACTGAAGCAGCCGCTTATAAGACAATCACCTACGCCCTCAACCAAGCGCAATCAGGTACAGTCATTCAACTGGCTCCTGGTAGCTATACTGGCCAGACCGGCGAAGTTTTCCCACTCGTGATCAAACAAGGTATTACGCTTCGCGGTGATGAATCCACCAAAGGCCAATCTACAGTGATTACTGGCGGCGGTATCTACATCAGTCCGACCTTTGCTCGTCAGAACATTGCTGTTCAAGCCGACTCAGGTAGCACCATCTCTGGTGTCACTATTACCGACCCAAATCCACGCGGCACCGCACTATGGGTTGAATCGACAACTCCCACAGTCAAGAACAGTACATTTGCCAATAGTAACCGGGAAGGCATTTTTGTCACTGGAACAGGTGCTCCCAAGATTGAAGCTAACGTTTTCACCAAGAACGGGGGGAACGGCATTTCAGTGGTTCGGTCTGCCCAGGGAGAGATTCGGAAAAACCTGTTTCAGGACACGGGATTTGGCCTGGCGATCGGTGGCAATTCATCGCCATTGGTAGCAGAAAACCAAATTATCCAGAACAAAGATGGTATGTTCATCAATGATTCTGCTCGTCCCGTGCTGCGTAACAACGTGATTGAGAATAACTTGCAGGATGGTGTTGTGGCAACCCTCAACGCTCAACCGGATCTTGGCACCGCAGAGAGTCCAGGCAATAACACTATCCGCAGCAACGGTCGCTACGACGTCTACAACGCAACCAGTGGCAATACTCTAGCCGCTGTTGGCAACGATATTAATGCTAAGCGCATTTCGGGTAAAGTGAATTTTGTCCTCGCACAAGTCGCCTTCCGGGATGTGGAGGGTTTATGGGCACAACCCTATATCAAAGCCCTAGCCGCTAAGAATATTATTGCTGGGTTTCCCGATGGCACCTTTAAACCCAATGAACCGGTTACACGCGCCCAGTTCGCTGCCATTGTCAGCAAAGCCTTTTCTGGGTCGCCCCAACGCGCTCCGATTGACTTTAGCGATGTCAGCCGCAATTTCTGGGCCTATCAGCAGATTCAAGCCGCTTACAGGAGTGGTTTTATGTCTGGGTATCCAGGCGGTGTGTTTCAACCACAGGAGCAAATTCCTAGGGTTCAGGTGCTAGTTTCGTTAGCCAAGGGTTTGAACTTACCCTCCGGCAATCCGAATGCGCTTTCGGTTTACAAAGATGCTTCCCAGATTCCCAACTATGCTAGTAACCTGGTCGCGGCAGCAACTCAGCAGCAGTTGGTGGTGAACTACCCTACACCCAGCGAATTGAATCCAAATCGGGAGGCAACCAGGGCAGAAGTCGCGGCCTTTGTTTACCAAGCGCTGGTCAATGCCGGACGCGCACAAGCGATTGGGTCCCCTTATCTGGTGAGGGTTCCTGGATAAGGGGGTAGGGGGGTAGGAGATCAGGGGGCAGGGAGCCCTCCTACCCCTCTGCCCTCTTCTGCTCCCAACGAAACAGGAAAACCATCAGGGCAACGACTCCCAGCTGGAGGGCGAAGTTAGGTAAGGCAGCATCAACATCGCGCCCAGCCGCCAGCTGAGCTAGGAAGACGAGTGCGCCGATAAAACCAGAGGCACCAAATGCAACATAAATAAATTTCCTTAAGCCCCGGTAGGGGGCGGTCGCCTCCGCTTTCAAGCGGGCATATTGTTCAGGAGTAAAACGCTTGCCAGTGCGATTTTTTGAATTTGGCTCTACCATAAGGATTTGTGGTGGTATGTGGTATATTCATATATTGTCCACATATAGTCCATGCCGATGTGGCTCAGTGGTAGAGCACTCGATTCGTAATCGAGCGGTCGCGGGTTCAAATCCCGCCATCGGCTTTAAGGAGATTAGGCTAATTTCTGGACAAATGCGGCATGTTCAGGAGATTGCACCCCTTGTTGTAAAACCGCCAATACACGCTGCATATTCCCAGCTAATAACTCTGCAACCGCTAACCACAACCCTGGAAAGGCTCGACTGTGCACAATTCCATCGGTATCAGCGGCTAAATCGAGATACTCACCCTTTTCTAGATAGAACCAGCTAATTTTACGCTCGAGGACTTGCCAGACGATATATTCTTTTACACCATTACGGCGATAGGCTTGTTTTTTGGCGTGAAGGTCGATTGCAGCACTACTAGCGGCAATTTCAACAACCAACTCTGGAGCGCCTTCAATATAATCATCGTCACTCAGTTGCACCTGTCCACCTGCTTCTGGCGCGATCAAGAGAACAACATCTGGTTGAGGTTCGTTGTCGATATCGAGCCGCACTGTTGGAGCATCCCCGACAGCAACACCTGGTGTTGTGGCTTCGTAAGTTACCAACCATCCGCTCATCCAACTGTGGGGTTGACCGTGGCTCTTGAAGCCCGGTGCAGCAGGCATGTAGACAATTCCTTCGCTCAACTCAGCTTTTTTCAAGTTGGGCATGGCGTTGTAGCGGCGCTCAAATTCGTAACGGTTTAAGCGATCGCCATTTTCCAGAGGCGGAATTATCCAATGCTGGGAAGGTGTTTTAACCAATCAGGGAGGGCGATCGCGCTTGACGAGGGGACGACGACGTCGGCGTCGTCGTCTTGATACACCACTTGCCAAGATTAGCACCCAAATCATTAAATCTGAGCGAGACCGAAGGCAACGAACTGCAACAATTGGTCGCTCGCCACAGTACTCATCGCGCTGAAAGTGTTACCTCGATTCGAACCACGTCAAATCTTCGTGGCGAACTACTAGTTTTAATGGCGCAGCGCTGCCTGTTCTTGAACAAGAGACTTATGCCGACAAAAGTCATAAACTCGGCTACACAGCTCAGCTCTGGGACTGAAGTTGGAGTGCCGTCCGTGGCGGGACGAAAACTGGACTTCTGGATAGTTGGGGTCTGCACCGTTGAGCAAAGGTGAATTCTGGTTTTTGAGATACTTGTCAAAGAACGCCAGGGTATAGTCGTCGATAATCTGTGCCCCCCGATTCGCATCAATTGAACCAATAGAGTTATCGTTATTCAACTGGGCAGCCAGGGCTGGCGAATAGGCCTCTAGCTGTTGAAATAGCAAGGATTCGTCGGTAAAATTCAGGTGCCCAGCGCCTTTAATAGTCAAATTGTAGGCGTCGTTTTTCAGATGTTCATAGAACGGCTCCAGTGTGGGATTTAAAGTACCCCCACTTTCAGAGTTCAGCAGCATGAATGGTTGCTCAAGGCCTTGCTGAACCACATTCCCATACAGTTGACCGTCCATATCTACCCCAGCCTTAAAACGGTGATCTTGCAGCATTGCAGAAGCAGCGGTAGCACCACCCAGCGAGTGTCCCAAAATGCCGACCCGCTTCAGATTCAGATGTCCAGTGAACAGTCCCTGTGAATCGCTGGCATTGAGGTGCTCCAGTTCATTCAGTACGAACACTGCATCAGCCGCCCGAATCTCAACGTCTTGGGTGAAGTCCTGCTCAGTGGGCTGACGCAATAGGGGGGACTGGAGGGCAATCCGTCCATCAGGAAACACACTCGCAATAGAGTCGTAGGTGTGATTAATGCTGACGACGATATAACCGTGACTAGCTAGCTCTTCCGCCAAAAAGGTATACACCTCAGGCAACCCACCAAACCCTGGGGAGAAGAGCAGGACGGGGTAACTGGATTTAGCAGTGGAAACAGCAGCAACCGAATTGGCATGAGTCTGGATCAAACTGGTTAAGGCAATGAAATTATCAGGCGAGAAACAAAACCCTGGGGCGACCGCCCGCGCCAGCGCCTGATCCAGGTAAGGGGCAGGCGTCGCGCCTGACACTGCCACGCTTGGATACCAAACCTTAGCTATCAACTCCCGCTTGTCGGTAGGCTCTGGGGCATAGATATCATCCCGCGAGGGATCAACAAAGTCGTAAGAGGTTGTGCCGACCTGGTAGGAACCAGTCAACGCTGGCAGATGGAGCGATGGAGCCATATTGTCGGCGATCGCTTGCGCTGCTACCTTTGCCGAACCTGACAGACCAAGAATAACGCCTGTAGCACTAACTGAGGCCGCAACCGTTTGACAGATAACCTTAATACTCAACATTTCTCAGAATGGGGGGGGAAATAACTAAGTTATAGCGGTTTGCGTTCGGATGAAGTACAGCATCAGCAGGACAATGTCATATAGGGCTTGACTTGCGGTGTATCGCACTCAAATGCAAACCGCTATATAAGAGCAGTTTAGACTATTGCACGACACATATATATCAGAAATTGGTGTGTTGAGGAAACTGACCTGATCGTGAAGCTGGAACCAAATCTGACAATCGTCCTACTGTACAGAGATTCAGCGCTTCCATCCAGGGAATTCCTCACAACTGGACATTAAACCCTTCTAATAGTAAAATCCCATCAAACTCGTGTTTGTCACTCTTTACTATAAAGAAATGCCTTCAATTTCACTGCATTTTCCTCGTCGTCTCAGCAAACAATTATTTCTGGTTTTCTCACTGCTACTTAGCCTACTCTTAGCTTTTGTCCTAGGTGCCCCCAGTCCTGCAACTATCAGACCAGCCCACTCCGAAATCCTTTGGGATACGTGGGGTGTGCCGCACATTTCTGGAAAAGATACAGAAGGTCTATTCCGTGCCTTTGGTTGGGCACAGATGCAAAGCCATGGCGATCTAATCCTGCGCCTTTACGGCTCGGCTCGTGGACGGGGAGCAGAGTATTGGGGAAATAGTTACATAAACTCAGATCGTCTGATCAGGACGATGGGTTTTCCAAACCGCGCTCACGAATGGTATGCAGCACAGAGTTCGAACTTCCAACGCTACCTAGAGGCGTTTGCTGCCGGAATAAACGCTTATGCTGAAGAACATGGCGATCAAATTGCTGACGAGGTTAAGGTTGTACTGCCAGTAGATGCGAACGATGTGTTGGCTCATGCTCAGAGTTTGTTTTTTAATTTTCTTGCTGCACAAGGGGGGTGTGGTCAAGCCATAAACCTACAGTCGCTTCCAGCACCAGGCTCTAATGGATGGGCAATTGCGCCCATCCATTCTGCTAGCAGCAAATCTATGCTACTGACAAACCCCCACCTGTATTGGTCGGGGGAACAAACCTTGTATGAGGCACAGCTAACTGCTCCAGGCATTGATGCTTATGGGGCAGCACTCGTCGGTCTTCCAGCTCTAGCTATTGCATTTAATGACTACCAAGGCTGGACTCATACTAACAACCCACTCGATGGCTGCGATCTTTACGCACTCAGTTTAGCTGACGGTGGCTACCGCTTTGACGGTCAAGTTTATCCTTTTCAAACCGAGGTACAAACTCTAAAAGTCAAGCAGGACGATGGTTCTCTAAGTGAAGAACAGCTCGTAGTGCGCCGCTCTATTCAAGGTCCAGTTGTTCAACAAAACGGGCAGACGACCGCGACCGCGATTCGCGTAGTTGGTGTCGATCAGTTCCCCGTTTACGGTTTGCTCGAGCAAGAGTGGGACATGGCACGGGCTAAAAACCTGTCAGAGTTCGAAGCTGCGTTGAAGAAGCTACAGCTTCCTTTTTTCAACGTAATTTACGCCGACCGGGACGGTCATATCATGTACCTATTTAACGGTCAAGAGCCAGTTCGATCTCAAGGAGACTATGCTTTTTGGCAAGGTATTGTTCCTGGCGATACATCAGCAACATTATGGAGTAACATTCTGTCTTATAACGATTTGCCAAAAATTACTGATCCTGCAAATGGTTGGGTACAAAACTCGAACGATTCTCCGTGGACAGCAACTTTTCCAGAAAAGCTCAATCCTAATGACTTTCCTCCATACATAGCGCCGCGCGGACCTTTGAGTCTTCGACCGCAACGCGGAATATATATGCTAACTGAGGAGGATCACATTTCTTTCAGGAAGATGATTGAAGATAAGTACTCGACCTTCATGGAGCTTGCTGACCGTATCCTTGACGACCTGATTTCTGCTGCCCGACAAAATGGCAGCGAAACAGCATCCCAGGCCGCAGATGTGCTGCAAGCTTGGGATCGCCAAGCTGATGCTGACAGCCGTGGTGCTTTACTTTTTGGGTTTTGGGCTAACGAGGTAAATGCTAGTGGTGGTGCATCAAACTTTTTCTTAACTCCTTGGGAGGAAAACGCACCTCTTACCACCCCCAAAGGTATTGCTAATCCCGGTTCTGCTGTTGCTGCACTTGAGAGAGCAGCAAGTAAAGTTCAGTCTGCCTATGGAGCGTTGGATGTGCCATGGGGACAAGTGATGCGATTACAACGTGGAAACATAAATTTGCCCGGTAACGGTGGACCCGGTGATGAACTCGGTATTTTTCGAGTCATTGATTTTCTCCCAACAACAAATGGGCAGTTCCAGTCCTATTTTGGCGATAGCTACATCGCTGCTGTTGAGTTCTCCAACCCGGTACGGGCTAGGGTACTAAACACCTACGGCAACTCGACTCAACCTGGTTCTCCTCACTTGGGCGACCAGTTGGTGCTGTCCGCCCGCAAGGAGTTGCGGCCAGCTTGGCGATCACGCCCAGAAATCGAAGCCCATTTGGAATCGCGCCAAGTGTTTTAAGATGCAAGCTGGGGAAGGTTTACAGGTTGTGTTGCAAAAACAGGCACTGGTTACCTGAGTTATATGGATTTACAGTTCCCACTGTCCATTAAGTTCAGCTACCCTGAGCAGACTTAAGGCTCTACTAGCCAGGGGTCTCCAACTCATAGTAATATTTTGCTGGCGACGTCCAACGGAAGCCTTCAGTTTGATGCTAGTGGCAGTTTTACTATAGTTGACCCGAGTGGATTAGGACTGGCTGGTACCCTCAATCAAGTAAAAAGAAATCCCAATTGTATTGTTAACGCAGTACAATCAGGGATATATGATATATGGTAGTAAATTCTAAGCCATAAAATTAGCATACCGCACGTCCACCTAGCCGCCTATGGGTACGTCAGTTGCCGATGGCTGGTGCCAGGGGAGCCCGTGGATTTCCGCCGCCACCGATGCTGTTCGGACCGTTGTTGTCAACGATGGCAAGCGCTTTGAATAGCTTCATGTAGTCGTTGTAGAACGACCCACTTGTGCATTGGAAGTCATAGTTGTAGGTATTGCGGAACTGATCTAAGACCCCGTGCTCCACTGATAATGCATCGGCATCCCAGGCAGTATCGTCAACGACGTAGCCACCGTAGTTCTGCAGCGCGGAGAAAAGTTTATGCCCAGCGGGAGTCTGTAAACCAAGGCTTGTTTCCGTCACGCTCGGCGGGATTGCCAGCAGTGTCCCCTGAACTAGGCTTGGGTTAGTGCCTTTGTACGCATTAGCGGCGTAGTTATCGGCGTGCTGCGCTGGCCAGCGGTATCCTGGATTCGATCCCGAGTAGTATAGATATTTCTGCGCCCAGAGGTTGATTTTCAGCGCATGCTGAATCGGAGTCGTGCTAGTAAGCTCGCCTAAACGGATGTCGCCACCGATACTGGAGAGGCCAGATCCGCCATGACCTCCGGGTATGCCATTTCCGTAAATGCTGACATCGGGGGTCGTCCGCCAGCCGTAAACGTTTCCACCCGCGCTACAGCGTGCTAGCGGGCTGAGCTGCATGAGAGTTTCCCCGTCGGGCATGAGGAACGCAGACAGATTGTTAGGGGTACTGGTCGTTGTGGCGTCCGGCATGATCACATTATCAGAAATCTGCATCGTACCCTGGGAGTAGGTGCCTGTGCACCGCCCAGGTCCCCAGGCACCAGGGCTGTAGATTGATCGCACCGGATCTTTAGCATTGACTTTGTAGAAGTATTCCTCATCCGCCCCGGCAAAGTACGCCGATTGAATGTTTGCCGGTTTGTATTGTGCGCCCGACCCGATGGGCATGTTCCATGGTGAAGTAGATGAGAACGGCCACAGCCACTTGTCGCGTGTGGAAGCGGCAGCAGGTAACGTCGAATAACTCCCGATAATAAGACTGCCGGTTACACTGGCTGCAAGTGCGATTTTGCTAAGCAGCCGACGGTTCTTGATTACAGTCTGAATAATGGACATGATCTCACTCCTGATAAGGATTGGGCAATAGATAGGACAGTTGAAGACTACATTTCGCACTCTCAACTAGGAAAATGGATAAGATTTGATTACAGCCAATGTGACAATCAAATAGTTTGGTTCTTCAGTAATTCAGTTACCTTAAAACCACCTAATGTCAGTTCAAAGAGCGGATTTTTTCTTGAAATATCCTTAAGTTCCAACACTTAATGCACAATAAAATGCTCTGGATGCGGACGTTTAAAGGTAGTTTTCTAAAACTCAACTACAAAACAAACTTAACCCTAACTATGAGCTATATCCCAGCGAAAATTCACTGAATTTTCCTGCTTTATATCCCAGGAAAATTCAGTGAATTTCCGCACTAAATTTCCTGAGCTGGGTTAAGTGGGTGAAGCGCGAAATTTCACTGTAACGGCAATAGTTTACTAGCACCGTAAAATAACTTAAGTTAATGTACGGTGATACAGGAGAGGGCTTCCGGTTTTTGTAAACAAGCGATGCTCTCAATAAGCAACTTATTGAGTATCTTGACCAAGCAACACTATATGTAGAATTTCAAATATCTCTGGAACCGTCACCGAATCATACGGGCATGCCCGTGTTTTCCCCAGTCGCGCTGTTGAGATGGTGCGCGACTTGGAAGGAGAAGTTCGGCTATTTCGTCGCCACCACAGCCAGATTCCAGGCAAAGCGCTTTATCAACGGCATCTTTTTCAAAATTACGTCTAAATTCTCTAACCGCCGGTATTCTGGTTCGAGTCTTGCCTGTTCAATAATGATTTTTTTCCAGTAACGCTCCTGATTCGGGTCAACTTTTTCAATTAAATAGAAGCGTAAGAAAATCCACAGAGTAGCCAACCAAAACGTATCGTAAGTCGTTCTGGAAAACTGGGACTGCACAAACTTGACGATATTAATGTCAAGTGGTGTTTCATCCTCAGTTCGCACCGAAGTTGCAAGGCGACGGTACACATTAATAATTGGGTTATGCCTCAAGGGATCCCAAAAACAGGCTTTCCCACCCGGCTTAAGAACCCGGTGCATTTCCCGGATAGCAGTTTCAGGCTCTGGCAAATGGTGCAGCAAATTCGAGGCATAAACGAAATCGAAGGTATTGTCAGGACAATCAAGAGCGATCGCATTCATCGTCCGCCCCTCTATGTTGACACCGTTAGCCGCTGCCAGCTGCAGCGCCACTTCCACCATGCCGGAAGAATAGTCAGATGCTACACAACGGGCCCCTTTTTTGGCAAAATAGACGCTGTTTTCCCCAGCACCGCACCCTAAATCTAGCAGGCGTTTGCCGCTAATATTACCCATATGTCTGAGGATGAACCGATTTTCTGGGGCTGTGGAGGCTTCAAAGTAGTCCTTAACCTTGATTCCTTCTACATCAATAGTAGATGCCCACTGATCATGAAATCTTTTCTCTTTGTCAAATACATCTTCTCGCATAATGCTCAAACAGAGCTTTAGAATGGCTAAACCATGCTCCCGAAGTACTCCTTTATTATTCCAATATACAACGAGGAAGAAACGCTTCCTGAACTTTACCGCCGTGTTCGTGCCGTCATGGACCGGATGGACGGTTCCGTGGAATTAGTCTTGGTCAATGATGGCAGCCGGGATCACTCCTTACAGCTCATCCGGGATCTTCATCAGAACGACCAGCGGATTTGCTACTTGAGCTTGGCTCGTAACTTCGGACACCAAATCGCCGTAACAGCTGGCCTAAATTTTGTCCGCGGTCAAGTTATCGTCATCCTCGACGCCGACTTGCAAGATCCACCAGAACTAATCCCCGCCCTGGTTGAAAAGTGGCGACAGGGCTATCAAGTCGTTTATGCTCAGCGCACCCAACGCCGCAAAGAGGGCTGGTTTAAGCGCTGCACCGCCTATTTCTTTTATCGCCTGCTGAAGCACCTTGCAGATGTAGACATTCCCACCGATACCGGCGATTTTTGTCTGATAGATCGGCAAGTCGTGGACGTCCTCAACCGGATGCCAGAGCGCAACCGCTATATTCGTGGTCTGCGCTCCTGGGTTGGCTTCCACCAAACAGCAGTTCGGTTCGATCGCGATCCCCGCTTTGCCGGTAATGTCAAGTACACCTTTGGCAAATCCTTGGCGTTAGCTGTGAATGGCCTAGTGTCCTTCTCAAAGGTACCACTGCGACTCTCAACCTATATTGGGTTACTTGCAGCTGTGGCGGCAATTTTCATGGCTTTATTAGTGCTTTATTGGCGCATTTTTGTGCCGCATTCGCCTTTAACCGGATTTACAATTATTTTGGTGGCGATTTTCTTTCTTGGCGCTGTCCAGCTGGTCAGTATTGGTATTCTGGGGGAATATGTCGGGCGAATTTACGAAGAAGTCAAAGGCCGACCGCTCTACACCCTAGCGGAGGTAGGTGGCTTCTTCGGTCAACCTAAGTGCTGTGACCAACCGGGGCAACTTCATTCCAATCCTGATTGATCGCGTTAGAGTTTCAGATAGTGCGATTTGGGCGGCTCGACAACAAGCCTTGGAAAAAGCTACTCAGGACGCCCAAAGGCTCTTCAGATGCCGTTTTGGGCTCCCTGAATTTTAGCTACCGCGAAGTAAGGAAATTGTCAGATAATTAATTATCACTTTTAATTACATTGCCTGACTGACAAACCTGAATATCTAGCTTAAAGTCAAATTATTAGTCACCTTCAGCATCACCTGATTCACTGATTGGCGGTGCCACTGAATCTGGATGTTCCTATAGTTGACGCCGCCCTACTCTGGAGCGGTTGGATAACAGTAGCTGCGCGGACAAAACTAACCATCGCATATTTCTTCAGTTTGAAAGGCAGCACCATAAGGAGCAAGAGGTCTTGAAATGGATGTATTGAATGTCTCGGCCAGCTCTGGGCCTAGCTTGCTCAGCCAGGAAGAGAGTGACAGCAAGCCGTACCCCTGTGACTTGCCCCTGTTGACGGAAGCTGAGCGCTTGACTCTGCTAGTGGAGTGGAATGACACCCAGGCTTCTTACCCCAAAAACTTATGTATTCATGAGCTGTTTGAGGCGCAGGTGGAAAGGTCTCCCGACGCCATAGCAGTCGTCTTTAAAGAAAAGCAGTTGACTTATCGGGAGCTTTGGGCCCGAGCAAATCAACTGGCGCACTACTTGCGTGTACTAGGTGTGGGGCCGGAGGTACTCGTCGGTATCTGTACTGAGCGCTCCCTGGAGATGGTGGTGGGACTGCTGGGAATCCTGAAGGCCGGTGGAGCTTATCTGCCCCTAGACCCGGAGTATCCATTAGAGCGGCTAGCCTTTATGTTGTCGGACGCGCAGGTACCAGTGCTGCTGACGACTGAGCACTTAGTAGAGGGACTACCGACAACTTGGGCCCAAGTGATTTGTCTCGACTCAGACTGGGAGAGCATAGCCCAACACAGCGAAGCCAACCCTCCCCACAGCACAACACCTGACAACTTAGCTTATGTCATCTATACCTCCGGCTCCACAGGCAGACCCAAGGGAGTGGAAATTCAACATTCTGGGTTAGTCAATCTGGTCACTTGGCACCAGCGCGTCTACAACGTGATGCCAATTGACCGAGCAACTCAGCTAGCAGCACCAGCATTTGATGCATCGGTATGGGAGCTATGGCCTTACCTTACCTTAGGAGCAAGCATTCATATCCTGGGTGAAGAAACCCGTGTGTCTCCGTCAAAGCTCTTGGCATTCCTAGCCGAGTCAGCAATTACCATCTGTTTTCTGCCAACGCCACTCGCGGAGGCCATTTTGGCCGAGCAGTGGCCGCACGACTTGGCCTTGAGAGCCCTATTGACAGGAGGGGATAAGCTCTATCGAGTCCCTCAGAAAGCTCTACCCTTTTGCTTGGTCAACCATTACGGGCCAACAGAAAACACCGTTGTGGCCACATGGGCACCAGTTGCTGCCGTTAGGTCCACCGATGCCCCTCCGCCCATCGGTCGCCCGATTGCCAACACGCAGATTTATCTGCTGGACTCGGATCTGCAACTTGTCCCCATTGGGGTGACTGGCGAGTTGCACATCGGCGGTGACGGGTTGGCCCGAGGCTACCTCAATCGCCCTGAGCTAACCAGTGAGAAGTTCATTCCCAACCCCAACAGTAACTTGCCGGGCGCGCGCCTTTACAAGACGGGCGACTTAGCTCGCTACCTGCCGGATGGCAACATCGAGTTCCTCGGACGCATTGACCACCAAGTGAAGATTCGCGGCTTCCGCATTGAGCTGGGTGAGATCGAGACGGTGCTGGGCCGGCATCCTTCCGTTCGCGAGGCCGTCGTTCTGGCTCGGGAGGATGAACCAGGCGACAGGCGCCTGGTGGCTTATATTGTCACTGAAAAGAAAAGTACACCCGCTAGTGAGTTGGGCCGCTTCTTGGAGGAGGCTCTGCCTGACTATATGATACCTAAGGCCTTTGTAATGTTGGATGCCCTGCCAATGACTGCCAACGGCAAGGTAGATCGCCGTGCTCTGAGGGTGCCCGATCAAGCTAGGCCCGAGTTGCTCTTAACCTACGTCGCCCCCCGCACCCCAGTAGAGTTGGTGCTGGGAGAAATCTGGACTCAGGTTCTTGGTGTGAAGCAGGTAGGCATCCACGATAACTTTTTTGAATTAGGTGGACATTCGATCACAGCTGGCCAACTCGTTTCTCGGTTGGGCGAATCCTTCTGTGTGGAACTATCTTTAGATAGCTTCTTCGAGGTGTCCACTATTGCAGAGTTAGCTGTGGTGATTGAGGAAATCCTCTTAGGGGAGATCGAGGGGCTGACTGAAGATGAGGCGAAGCTGCTTGTAGAAGGAGAAATTTGAAAACAACAGACGGCGACCACAGCAGGTCTGGTGCTGTGTGTGGGAGATACTAGCTGACTGAAAACGGGGTGTGGGGACGAGTGTCGGGGGAAAGAAGATTCTTTCCCCCGAACTCTCGTATAGGGTGTGGGGTGTAGGGTGTAGGGGAAAAGTTGGGTATCACACCATTTGGTACAAGCACGCAATATTTATTTATGGAGAAAAAGAAATATTTGTTGTGAGAGGCTTTCATGGGCGAAAAAACAAGACGTCCTTATTACAAGCCCCTAGATTTATCTATGGGGACCCCCCCCACACCCCACACCCCACACCCTACATCCGCGCGCAGTGCTTTGACCACACCGTATGAGTCTGGTTGAATTGTTATATAATGAAATCTAACTTTTAATGACTTAGTCTGACTGACAAAAATAACCTTTTAGCTTAAAGTCAGATTATTAGTAATTTTCAGCATCACCTGATTCACCGATTGGAGGCTCTACTACTGGATCTGGATGTTGCCATAGTTGATAGCCGCCCTCCTACTAGGGCGGTCGTTACCCAGCCGCTTCGAACCGGACAAGACTGAACCTATGTCTTCAAGTCCAAAATATTTCAACCTATCATACGGTAATCCGTATTCCTAGATTTTGTCATAATTCGTCGTGGGCGCCACGCATCGAGAGCTGTCCAGAAACTGCGTTGTAGGAGTGTGAACATGAATTGCGAGAAACTGTACCTGAAGCCAAACGTCGTAGTAGAGCCTTTATTTAATCAATGGTATGCATGGTCGTACCTAATCTCACCGGCTACAGCTGCAATGTGCATAGCTAATTTGCATTTAAAAATAATGCAATCGTTTGTAGCCGCGCCACAGATTCATATTTCTGCTCTAAAGAATCCATCAATGATTGGTGGTCCATTTATCAATTATCCGGCAAGTAGGGTTGGTGAAATCAAGGATTTAATTGAAATAATAAAAAAAGAGCAAGCGAATATGTTGGAGTTTGCTGAAGCTATTAAGACACTTGATAAACGCCTAACAGATGAAGCCAGCGGCTATTCTCTTGAGCCTATGTACCAGGATATTCCCGAGGGCTTGAAAGGTTATGTTGAATTAGTTTATGACTTAAACAATAATCCTTCCATTCGATTCATAGAAGGACTATTGTATCAAAGTCACTACTATAATAAGTCAGCCCAAAGTATCTCCTTATCTCTAACTGATAATGACGATCGCTCGTTCATTTTTAGCACTCCTAGATTGCAAGACGATAGGACTTTGAATTTAAATATCCCCTTCATTCATTCAGGACTTGATGAATTATTTAAAATGAAATATGTTCCTCAATCTTTTAATTACATCAAGGATGTCCTAGATATTGATCACAGGGATGAATCGCTATTTGCCTCATTATTCACTACGTCAGAAAATCATCATAATTCTCCTAAGTATTCTGGCGATTCCGTCAGAATTCGTTATTTTGGTCATGCGTGTTTGTTAATTGAAACCAAAGATATCAGTATCTTGACTGACCCAGTGATATGTTATGAGCATGACAACGGAATTAGTCGTTACACCTATGCTGACTTACCAGAGACTATCGACTATTTATTGATTACTCATAATCATCAAGACCACTTATTGTTCGAGCATTTGTTACAGTTGCGACACCGAGTTAATCATGTAATTGTTCCCAAGAATAATGGCGGAGGTTTAGCAGATCCATCTTTGAAATTAGTACTACGTAGTATTGGTTTTGACAATGTCAGCGAAATTGATGAGATGGAAATCATTAACGTTGCTGGCGGAGAGATTATGGGTTTGCCTTTTCCTGGGGAGCATGTAGACCTAAATATCCGGACAAAAATCGCATATTTGTTCAGTTTTCAAGGTAGAAAAATATTGTGTCTAGCTGATTCAAATAATGTCGAGCCTCAACTTTACAAGCATATACATGATCTAATCGGCGATGTTGATGTGCTGTTTTTAGGAATGGAATGTGATGGGGGACCGGCAACTTGGCTATATGGCCCATTATTAACCAAACCATTAACTAGGAAGATGGATCAATCTCGGAGATTCGAGAGTTCAGATTATCCCAAAGCTATGGATATAGTCAACAGGTTCAATCCGCAACAAGTTTATGTATATGCAATGGGACATGAACCTTGGCTCAGGTATCTGACATCTATTACATACAACGAAGAGTCTCGCCGCGTCGTCGAGTCCAATAAATTAATCGAGGATTGTAAAAGTCGGGGAATTTTGGCAGAAAGAGTATTTTGCCAAAAAGAGATTTTCTTAAAACCTAATTAGAATCTCAATGTCCCCGAAGTTCGTAAGGGTTGAGGGCAGTTGTAACTCTTTGTCAGCACTATAAGGAGCAAGAGGTGTTGAAATGGATCTATTGAATGTCTCTACCAGCTTTGGGCACTGGCCCAGCCAGGAGAAGAGTGACGAGCTGTACCCCTGTGACTTGCCGCTGTTGACGGAAGCCGAGCGGCTGACTCTGCTCGTGGAGTGGAATGACACTCAAGCTTCTTACCCCAAGAACTTATGTATTCATCAGTTGTTTGAGGCTCAGGTGGAACGATCGCCCGAAGCCATTGCAGTGGTCTGTGAAGAACAGCAGTTGACTTATCGGCAGCTTTGGGCCCGAGCGAATCAACTAGCGCACTACCTGCGAGCACTAGGTGTGGGACCCGAGGTAGTTGTTGCTATCTGTACTCCACGCTCCGTAGAGATGGTGGTGGGACTGCTAGGCATCCTGAAGGCCGGTGGAGCTTATCTGCCCCTAGACCCGGAGTATCCCGTAGAGCGGCTAGCCTTGATGTTAGAGGACGCTGTTGTGCCAGTGCTGCTAACCCTGGAGCATTTAGTAGAGGGACTGCCGACAACTTGGGCCCAAGTGATAAGTCTAGACTCAGACTGGGAGAGCATAGCCCAACACAGCGAAGCCAACCCTCCCCAGAGCACAACACCTGACAACTTAGCTTATGTCATTTATACCTCAGGCTCCACAGGCAGACCCAAGGGAGTAGAAATTCAACATCGCGGGTTAGTCAATCTGGTCAATTGGCACCAGCGCGTGTACAACGTGATGCCAATTGATCGAGCAACTCAGCTAGCAGCACCAGCATTTGATGCATCGGTATGGGAGCTGTGGCCTTACCTTACCTTAGGAGCGAGCATTCATATCCTGCGGGCACAAACCCGTAGTGTTTCTCCATCAAAGCTCTGGGAATGGCTAGCTCAATCGGCAATTACCATCTGTTTTCTGCCAACGCCACTGGCAGAGGCGATGTTGGCTATTGAGTGGCCGCAAGATTTGGCCTTGAGGGCTTTATTGACCGGAGGAGATAAGCTGCATCGAGTTCCCCAAAAAGCTCTACCGTTTTGCTTCGTCAACCATTACGGGCCTTCGGAAAACACCGTCGTCACAACATGGGCACCAGTTGCTTTAGGAATCTCGACCGATGCTCCGCCGCCGATTGGTCGCCCGATCGCCAATACGCAGATTTATCTGCTAGACGCAAATCTGCAACTTGTCCCAATCGGTATCCCAGGCGAGCTCCACATCGGCGGCGACAGCTTGGCCAGGGGCTACCGCAACCGCCCGGAGCTGACTAATGAAAAGTTCATTCCTAACCCCTTCAGTGGGTCACCAGGGGATCGCCTTTACAAGACCGGCGATTTAGCTCGCTACCTGCCGGATGGCAATATCGAGTTCCTTGGGCGGGTTGACGACCAGGTGAAGATTCGCGGCTTCCGCATTGAGCTGGGGGAGATCGAGACGGTGCTGGGTCAACATCCATTGGTTCGGCAGGCCGTCGTCTTGGCGCAGGAGGATGAACCAGGCGACAAGCGGCTGGTGGCTTATATTGTCACTGAACAGAAGAGTAGGCCCGCTCCTGGTGAGTTGAGCCGCTTCCTGGAGGGTCAGCTGCCTGACTATATGGTACCTAAAGCCTTTGTAATGTTGGATGCCCTGCCAATGACTGTCAATGGCAAGGTAGACCGCCGTGCGCTGCCGTCCCCAAAGGCGCTGCACCCAGAGTTGGCAGCAGCTTATGTGACCCCCCAAACTGAGGTAGAGCAAAATATCGCTGCTGTTTGGCAAGAAGTGCTTAATCTGGAGAAGCTGGGTATTCACGACAATTTCTTTGATCTAGGTGCTCATTCAATCCATATGGGCCAAGTTAATGGCAAACTTCGAGACCTCTTTAATAAAGATCTATCAATTATTGAGATGTTTAAATATCCCACTATAAACTCTTTGGCGAAATATTTAAGCCAGGAGCATCAGCCAACTTCTTACCAGAAAATCTATGACCGAGCTCAGAAGCAAAGAGACGCTATAAACAGAAGAAGTGGAAAAAAGAACGATGAATGACTCGAAACCGCAAACTGAGGTAGAAGGCATAGCTATTGTTGGTATGTCCTGTCGCTTGCCAGGGGCTAAAAATTTTGAGGAATTTTGGGAGTACTTGCGCAACGGGGTAGAGTTAGTTTCTTTTTTTACTGAGCAAGAGCTGCTGAAGTTGGGTGTAGATCCTGCTGCTGTGAAGTCGCGTAATTATGTTAAAGCCAAAGCAGTTCTGGAAGACGTAGAGTGGTTTGACGCTTCTTTCTTCGGTTTTAATCCTCGAGAAGCTGAAATGATGGACCCACAACACCGTCTCTTCTTAGAGTGTGCAAGTGAGGCTCTTGAAAGTGCTGGGTATGATCCTGATACATACCAAGGTTTGATTGGTGTTTATGCTGGTGCCAGCATCAGCACCTATTTGTTAAACCTTTATGCAAACCGCCACCTCTACCAAACTTTAGTGAGTCATGACTTTTTCCAAACTTTAATTAGTAATGATAAAGATTTTCTGCCTACACGCGTTTCTTATAAATTAAATTTGAAAGGGCCAAGTGTCACGGTTCAAACGGCTTGCTCTACGTCCTTGGTTGCGGTTCATTTAGCCTGCCAAAGCCTGCTGAATTACGAGTGTGATCTGGCTTTGGCTGGTGGAGTTTCAATCGGTGTTCCACACAAGGCAGGTCATTTTTATCAAGAGGGAGGGATCTTTTCTCCCGATGGACACTGTCGCTCGTTTGATGCCAAATCACAGGGTTTTGTTGTCGGCAACGGAGTGGGAATCGTTAGTTTAAAGCGGCTAGCGGATGCTCTAACGGATGGAGACTGCATTTATGCAGTGATCAAAGGTTCAGCCATCAATAATGACGGTTCGGTGAAAGTTGGCTACACGGCACCGAGTGTGGATGGTCAGGCACAGGTAATTGCCATGGCTCAGGCTGTAGCCGGGGTTGAGCCTGAGACTATCTCTTATATCGAAGCTCACGGCACCGGAACACCCGTGGGTGATCCAATTGAAATTGCTGCTCTTAATCAAGTTTTCTCACTCCAAACTGAAAAAAAAGGCTTCTGTGCCATTGGGTCTGTAAAAACAAATCTGGGACATTTGGATCACGCGGCTGGCATTACAGCCTTAATTAAGACTGTGCTGGCGCTCAAACACAAATTGCTGCCACCCAGCTTGCACTTCGAACAACCTAATCCCAGGATTGATTTTGCCAACAGTCCGTTTTACGTCAATACCACCTTATCTAATTGGCCAGTGGGCAGTACTGCCCGTAGGGCTGGAGTTAGTGCCTTTGGAATGGGTGGTACCAATGCGCATGCCATTCTCGAAGAAGCCCCTATACTCGAGGCATCTGGACCTTCCAGACCCTGGCATCTGTTGGTGCTCTCAGCCAAAACCAGCTCTGCACTGGAAATCGCTACGGCAAATTTGGCCGTCCACTTAAAGCAGCATCCTGAACTCAACCTTGCCGATGTAGCCTACACCTATCAGGTTGGTCGAAGAGCTTTCAGCCATCGGCGGATATTGGTGTGCCATGATCTTGACGATGCTGTATCGTCTCTGGAAATGTTTGCTCCCAAACATCTGTTTACAGCGATCGCTGAGCCTAGGGAGCGATCTGTGGTGTTTATGTTTTCAGGGCAGGGAGAGCAGTATGTAGATATGGCGAGGGAACTATACCAGGTTGAGGCGACATTTCGCTCCTCAGTTGATATTTGTGCCGAGCTGCTGCGACCCCACCTGGGACTTGACCTGCGCCATGTGCTTTATCCGAGTCCACAGGAGGCCGAATCTGCGATCGAGCAACTACAGCAGACTGCGATTATACAACCAGCGCTGTTTGTGATTGAGTATGCCTTGGCCAAGTTGTGGATGCAGTGGGGAGTGCGACCCCAGGCAATGATTGGCCATAGCATTGGTGAATATGTGGCGGCGTGTCTGGCTGGAGTGTTTTCTTTGGCAGAAGCATTGGCGTTAGTAGCAGTACGAGGGCGACTGATGCAGCTGCTGCCCCGTGGTGTCATGCTCGCTGTACCATTGCCGGAGAATGAAGTGCAGCCCTTCCTGGGCGAGCAACTCTCCCTGGCTGAGATCAACGGGCCATCCTTATGTGTGGTTTCCGGTCCTGAGGATGCCCAAGCTCAATTAGAATCCCAACTGGCACAAACAGGTGTAGAATGTCGCCGTCTGCATACGAACCATGCCTTTCATTCAGTGATGATGGAGCCGATTGTCGCACAGTTCGCTATTGAGGTCAAAAGAGTAAATCTCAAGCCTCCGTCCATTCCATATGTTTCCAATGTCACCGGCACCTGGATTACAGTAAAGGAAGCAACGGATCCAAACTATTGGGCGACGCATTTGCACCAAACTGTGCGCTTTAGCGAGGGTATGCACTCGTTGCAACAACCACAGCTCCTTCTACTAGAGGTTGGTCCTGGTCGGACTTTGAGTACATTAGCAAAACTCCATTTAGATCAGAGTACTGAGCACATTGTGCTTTCTTCTGTACGCCAACCGCAGGATCACTCCTCGGATGTAGCATTTTTACTGACGACATTAGGTCAGCTTTGGCTGGCAGGAATCCAGGTAGATTGGTCTGCATTCTATGCCCAACAGCGACGTCATCGTCTCCCCTTACCAACTTATCCGTTTGAGCGCCAGCGCTACTGGATTGAACCGCAACATCACAGCTCCAACGGCAAAAAGCCAGACGTTGCAGACTGGTTCTACATTTCTTCCTGGACGAAGAGCTCTGGGGCAGTTGGGGGAGAAGAAACAACAAAAGAAAAATTGTGCTGGCTGATATTTATTGATCGGTGTGGGCTCGGTGACAAAATCGTCAACAGACTGCTTGGAGAGGGCCAGGATGTCATTACTGTAATGGTGGGTGAGCAATTTAGCCAGATCAGCGATCGCGGATATACGATTAATCCTCGACAACGTGATGACTATGACGCCTTGCTCGAAGACCTCTGCACACTGAACAAGACACCTAAAATAATTGCTCACTTATGGAATGTCAATGAAGAAGACAAGGGCGAAGCGCGGGGGGAAAAGGGGACAGAAGATCTTTTTCTCGGCTTCTGGAGTTTGCTCTTTTTGACGCAGGCAGTTGATCAACAGAATATTACTGATTCCCTTCAAATTTCAGTGATAACCAACAACATGCAGTCAGTGAGCGGACAAGAGGAATTGTGCCCACACAAGGCCACAATCTTGGGAGCATGTAAGGTGATTGGGCAGGAATACCGGAATATCACCTGCCATAGTATTGATATTACTATTCCTCAATCAGGAACTTGGCTTGAAGAGAAACTAATAAACCAACTATTAGCAGAACTCGCGCTCGAACCGTCTGACGTTCCGATTGCCTATCGTGGTTTTCATCGATGGGTGCAAACCTTTGAGCCAATAAGATTGGATAAAGCAGTCACAGGAACAACACGGTTAAGGGAAGGAGGAGTCTACCTGATCACAGGTGGATTAGGAGGCATTGGCTTTACGTTTGCGCAATATCTGGCACAGACGGTACGGGCAAAACTGGTACTGCTCGGGCGCAAGGCTTTTCCCGACACTAGGTCTTGGGGAGAATGGCTGGCGACTCATGATGTTGAGGATGACACCAGCCGCAAAATCCGCCAAGTGCAGGCACTCGAGCAGCTGGGTGCTGATGTCCTAGTTGTCAGCGCCGATGTTGCCAATCACGAACAAATGCTCTGGGTAATAACTCAGGCGTCGGAGCGATTCGGCAAGATCCACGGTGTAATCCACGCAGCAGGGATTGCTAGCGTTGGGATGATTCAACTAAAAACGCCTGAAGCAGCAGCAAGTGTTCTTGCAACCACAATCAGGGGAACACAAGTGCTAGAGCTTATTTTCCAGGATGAAAAACTGGATTTCCTGGCACTATGTTCATCCCTCAGTTCAATTCTAGGTGGAATTGGGCTAGTAGACTATTGTGCGGCAAATGCTTTTCTTGATGCGTTTGCCCACAAGAATTGTGCAATGGGAGGCACATTTACCGTTTCCATTAACTGGGATACCTGGCAAGAGGTAGGAATGGCAGTAAACAAAAAGTGGCGAAAAGAGATCCTAGAGAAAGGAATATCGTCCAAAGAGGGCATGGATGCGATTAGCCGCATTCTGTGTAGTCAGATGCCTCAGGTTGTTGTATCAACGCAAGATATCCAGGCCCGGATTAAGCAAGCTTATGCAGCATCAAATGCTATAGAAGAATTAGAGCAGGCTCTGTTATTCAAACCAACATACAGACGACCTCAGCTGGAGAGCGCCTACATCGCTCCGAGGAATGAAGTTGAGCAAACTGTTGCCGACATCTGGCAAAGAATCCTTGGTATTGAGCGGGTGGGAATCTACGACAACTTCTTCGACTTAGGGGGTCACTCCCTACTAGCCACTCAACTTATCTCCCACTTACGCGACACCTTCCAAGTGGAGCTGCCAATGCAGGCTTTGTTTGAGTCGCGCACTGTGGCTGACTCGGCCATAGTTATTGCACAGAGACTGACAGAGGAATTAACTGATGAAACGCTCGCTCAGATGTTAGCAGAGATAGAGCAATTATCCCCAGACGAAGTGCTGACAATACTCGGAACCGAAAAGTAGTTGGTGAGGCAAGGTGGCTGAAATGAGTAACGTTTCTAAACGGGTGGCGAAGCTTTCTCCTGAGAAACTTGAACTTCTCATGAGGCGACTTAATGAGAAAAGAGGGGACGTTTCAAGTACTAAAATCACCCCTGTGAACAGAGAGTCTAACTCTCTTCCCCTGTCCTTTGCTCAAGCAAGGTTGTGGTTCCTTAACCAGTTAGAGCCTAGTACTCTAACCTATAACCTGCCGACAGCTTTACGCCTGACAGGTTCGCTGATTGTGGCAGCTTTAGAACGCAGCATAAACGAAATCCTGCGACGCCACGAAGCCTTGCGCACCACCTTTGCAGCAGTGGATGGGCAACTGGTACAGGTCATAACCCCACCCGTGAACTTGCCGCTGTCAGTGGTGGATCTAACAGAGCTTTCAGAGACTGAGCAGTTGGCCCTCGTCCAGCGGCTGGTTCAGCAGCCCTTCGACCTGACGAGTGGCCCACTTTGGCAGACTAACCTGCTGCGGCTGGGCGAGTCGGAACACGCGCTGCTGTTGAACATACATCATATTGTTTTTGACGATTGGTCCTTCGCTGTATTTCTTCAGGAGCTTACAGCACTCTATAAAGCTTTCTGTGCAGGAAGACCATCGCCGCTGCCTGAGCTGCCGATCCAGTATGCTGACTTTGCCGTCTGGCAGCGCCAGTGGCTGCAAGGCGAAGTTTTGGAGAAACAACTCTCCTACTGGAAACAGCAGCTTGATGGTGCTCCCGTTGTAGTAGAGCTGCCCACAGACCGACCACGACCGGCACGGCAGACCTATCGAGGTGCGCGCCAATCGATCATGCTCTCAAAGCAGGTGTCAGAGGCACTCAAAGTCCTGAGCCAGCAAGAAGGAGTGACACTGTTCATGGTGCTGTTGGCAGCCTTTGGGACTTTGCTATATCGCTACACTGGTCAGGAAGATATCCTTGTGGGCTCGCCGATAGCAGGTCGCAACCAGCTAGAGACCGAGGGGCTGATCGGGTTCTTCGTCAACACCCTGGCGATGCGCACCTACCTTGGGGGCAATCCCACTTTTCGGGAGCTACTGGTTCGGGTTCGCCAGGTGGCGCTGGGAGCCTATAGCCATCAGGATCTGCCCTTTGAGAAACTCGTAGAGGAACTGCAACCGGAACGAGACCCCAGCCGCTCGCCGCTCGTGCAGGTGATGTTCGTTCTCCAGAATGCCCCAAAGTCAACCTTAGGGTTTTCAGGTTTGATGCTGAACTTCCAAGATATCGACATTGGGACGGCGAAGTTTGATTTGACGCTCGAACTACAAGAGAATAAAGAGGGACTCAGGGGCTGGTTTGAGTACAACACGGACTTGTTTGATGCTGGCACGGTGCATAGGATGGTGGGGCATTTTCAGACCTTACTGGAAAGTATTCCCCAAGACCCAGAGCAGAAACTCTCCCAGTTGCCCCTGTTGACGGCAGCCCAGCGGCATCAGTTGCTCGTGGAGTGGAATGATACCCAGGCTTCTTACCCGCAGGATGCGTGTATCCATGAGCTATTTGAAGCCCAGGTGGAGCGAACTCCCAACGCTGTAGCGGTAGTCTTTGAAGATCAGCAGCTGACCTACCGAGAGCTGAACGCCCGAGCAAATCAACTAGCGCACTACCTGCGACGCTCAGGAGTGGGGCCGGAGGTCAAGGTTGGCATCTGCATCGAGCGCTCCCTCGAGATGGTAGTAGGACTGCTGGGCATCCTCAAAGCTGGCGGGGCGTATGTACCCCTAGACCCGGCGTATCCCAAGGAGCGATTGGCTTTCATGATCGCAGATACCCAGACACCGGTGCTACTGACCCAAAAGCACCTGGTCAAGGTTCTGCCCAAACATTCGGCCAAGGTTGTGTGCCTTGACGCCAGATCGGGAGAGTGGGGGAAATCTCCTAATTATCCACTTTTCTCCTCCTCCCCTCCTCCTCTGGTACAGGCGGCGAACCTCGCCTATGTAATGTATACCTCCGGGTCTACCGGGAGGCCTAAGGGCGTTAGCATCATACATCGGGGTGTGGTGCGCCTAGTCTGTGGAACCGATTACGCCAACCTGACTTCAGGGCAAGTCTTCCTACAGCTGGCACCGATCTCGTTCGATGCCTCTACTTTTGAGATTTGGGGCTGCCTACTTAACGGTGCCCGCCTGGTAGTATTTCCCGCCCACACACCATCTTTGTCAGAGCTGGGACAAGTCCTAGAGCGATACCAAATCACGACGTTGTGGCTGAGTGCTGGGCTGTTTAACCTCATGGTGGATCAGCAGCTTGAGTATTTATTGCCTTTGCGTCAACTTTTGGCTGGTGGTGATGTTTTATCTGTGCCTCATGTGAACAAGCTGCTCCTACTGGAAGAATGCCATCTGATCAATGGTTACGGTCCGACCGAGAGCACTACCTTCGCCTGCTCGCATCTGATGAGTGCTCCGCATCAGGTTGGTACAAGCGTCCCTATTGGCCGCCCCATCAGCAACACCCAGGTTTACGTTTTGGATCACTACCTGAAACCTGTCCCCCAAGGTCTCCCTGGTGAACTGCATATCGGCGGCGACGGCTTAGCCCGTGGATACCTAAACCAACCTGAACTGACCGCCCAGAAGTTCATACCCCATCCCTTCAGCAACCAGCCAGGGGCACGCCTTTACAAAACTGGAGACTTAGCTCGCTACCTGCCGGACGGTAAGATCGAGTTCCTCGGTCGCATCGATAATCAGGTGAAAATCCGTGGCTTCCGCATTGAGCTGGGAGAAATTGAGGCGATCTTAAGTCAACACCCCGCCGTGCGGACGGCGGTTGTCATAGCTCGGGAGGATATGCCTGGTGAGAAGCGTCTAGTAGCCTATTTGATCGCCAAGCAGCCTGCTTCCATCAGTACACTGCGCAGTTTTTGCTTGGAGTTGCTGCCCGATTACATGATGCCATCAGCCTTCATGTTCTTGGACGCCCTGCCGCTGACTCCCAATGGCAAAGTAGACCGCCGGGCACTTCCTTATCCTACGCAGGCACGCCCCGCTTTGTCAGGGGGCTTTGTCGCTCCTCGAGATCCCCTGGAACATCAATTGACGCAGATCTGGGAGGAACTCCTGAACATCAAGCCAATCGGGATCCAGGACAATTTTTTTGAATTGGGGGGGCACTCGCTGCTTGCCGTTCGCATGATGCACCAGATAGAGCTTGTCTGCGCTCAGAAACTTCCTCTGTCCACCCTGTTTGCCAAAGCCACGGTTGAACATCTGGCGAAGGTTCTCTTGCAGCAAGACAGGAGAGACTTCCAGTCACCGCTGGTGGAGATCCAATCCGGCGGCGGCGACAAACGACCTTTCTTCTTTTTGCATGGAGATTGGAATGGTGGTGGTTTCTATTGTCTGAATTTGGCACGTTATCTCGGTAAGGACCAACCCTTTTATACGCTACAACCCCATGGAATTGATGACTTTGAGAGTCCAAAAACAATCGAGGGCATGGCAGCTTCTCACCTCGAAACACTTCGGGGCTTTCAGCCACAGGGGCCTTATTTCTTAGGAGGATATTGCAATGGTGCCCTTGTGGCCTTCGAGATGGCCCGGCGACTTGAAGCACAAGGTCAGAAGGTTGCTCTGTTGGCCTTAATAAGTACCCCGGCAACTAATACTCGTTTGAATTTTATCTATGGTTTTGCCAGTCGCTTGGGTTATTTATTCGGACTTAATGAGCAGAGAAACTTGTTTCTACTTCTACCACATTACCTCACTAGCCTAGCTGACTTGTCCTTGATTCAAAAGAAAGTGAGGTGGAGCATAGAGAGATTTTTACGTCTGTTTCCCCGAATGAGTGGGCGTGACTTGGATCATGTTGCGTCTCCCAGACTTGATTTAGAGGCCCAAATAGCTGAACACCGCCGAGACCTCACAGCTACCTACTGGAGGGCTGTACAGGCCTACATTCCGCAGCCATACTCAGGTCGGGTCACCGTCTTTTTGCCCCATGAATTACCTGAAGAGTATCCTAAATTACTTGTAGAGCACCCCAACGATCCAACACTAGGCTGGGGCAAGGTAGCTGAAGCAGTGGATATTTATTCAGTTCCTGGTGGGCACGACACCGCTATAACAAAATATGTCCAAGCTCTAGCTGAAAAGTTGAAGGCTTGCTTGGATGAGGCCCAATTAGATCACACAAGCTGATGACGAACGACGACTGGCTTGGCAACAGAACCCGTAACTGACAACACCCCAGACGTAGAAAGTGTCATATTTTATTACGAAAGCTGTTGATCGCAAATAGCTTTGTAAAAATTTTGTCCGAATCTGTCAAAATTAAATTTTGTCAGTATGAGTGCTTTATTTTTAGACAAAGCTTCTGTATTGTCCTTATGTTTAACACGAAGCATGGTCTCGATTAGAGAGTTACTATTACCAAATTTAAACAGCCATTCTTTTGGTAGGACTTCTGCCATTCCATCTACATTTGAAGCAACGATTGGGAGACTATAGTACATTGCTTCTAGCATAACTAGAGGTAAGCCCTCAAATCGAGAAGGAATTATAAGCATATCTATAGCAGAGTAGATATATGACAAATCATGGCTCCAGGGAACAAAAGTAACCAATTTATTCAACCCTTTAGAGTCAATTAGTGACTTGAGAAGATTTTCATCTGGTCCATCACCAACAATAAGTAGCTTAATATTTTCCAGCTTGTTCAGATATTTTGAGATAGAATCAATCAGAAAGTCATGGCCTTTGTGCAGAAATTGGATACGACCAATCAAGGCAACTACATAATCTTCATCGTTTATGCCATACTTACGCCGAGACTCACTTTTCCCCTGGAATTTACATAATTTGAGTTCCGGTCCACAGTAGACTACAGATATTTTTGATTTGACGCCCTGCTCAACTAGCATAGCCTTTCCACTATTGCTGATGGTTATGAATTCATCAGGTAAGCTATGATAGTAATAATTTATACTATCTCTCAGTGCCGCTAATTTTCCTTTCATTAGTGAAATTTTATGTGGTAAGGCAATAAAACTTATAGTTCTGTAATTACCTTTTTTAGCAGCAATTAGACCGAGAGAACAGGCTTCACTACTACCTTGAGCAAGGATGACAACATCTGGGGCAAAAGTACTAATAAAATTCCTAATTTTTTTTACTTTCAAAGGGTAAAAAAAGGATTTGATAGTTTGTAATTTTGATGAACTATACTTCATTGGATAAACATTAATCTTTTTACCCTGCTGATTTATATAATTCAAGCTTTCATGCAGTCTAGTATTCCCTTCAAAAAATATAAAACTTACATTTAAATCTGTATTATTGACTAGGTATTGGGCAGCAGCAACTGCTGTCACAATGTGACCGCCGAAGGTACTGCCATCGTCGTAAAATAGTATATTCTTCATAATGCTATAGTGAGCAAGGTCAAAAAAGAGAAGTTGATAATGCCTGCGATATATTCTTTGCTATATCATTCCAGTTGAATTTAGTTTTCACTTTGTGTCGTACATTTTGTGACATTGATGTTAATGCAGTCAGGTCACATAGTAGATTTATAATCTGATTAGCAAGAAGCTCAGGTGTTGGTTGAGCAATGACAATGCCATTTACTCCATTATCGATGATCTCTGGCATCCCGTCACTGGCTGACACAATACAGGGGACGCCATAATTCATAGCCTCTAGCAAAAATTCTTGAAAGGGTTCACAACGTGAGGGTGCAACTACTAAATCGGTTTTTAGAAAAAGATTACGCATCTCTGTAAGAGATGAGATCCGGCCCGGATTCTCAACACCATCTTCACGGATGGTCAATTTTTTGCCGATTATTACTAACTTTGCTTCAGGAAGTGCTTTTTTCACCTGCTTAAAGGCCGCTAAAACTAAATCCCCACCCTTTCGTTCAAAATCAGAGCCATTAAACAAGATTTGCTTACTTCCGAAGGTCTTCTCTCCCTCATAAGGTTCTTGAAAATTACCAGAAGAACCTACAACTGTTATTTTCTCAGGTTTTATACCATAATCTTCTATTAAAGAAGACTTGACTAAATTACTCATAGGAAAAAGATGATAAGCTTGTTTGTAGGCCATGCGTTCACAATCTACCCAAGCAGCAAATTCTTGATGGTTAGCGAAAGCAGCCCAAGCAGACCAATTTCTTTCAGCTAGGGCCATCGTGTAATCTAAGTACATGGCATAAGGAATATCGAACTTATCCCAAAATGGGCAATATAGACTAAAGACATGAAATACCATATCTGGCGTATATCTCAGTTTTCTGATCTTACGCTCTATTTGTTGTGACCGAGTGATAAAACCTTGTGCATTTGTAATAAACCCCTGTGTTTTTTTACGGAATATACTTGCCCTACTAGGAAACAATAGAGCAGTGATGCCACGCAGAAACTTCATTACTGTCTTTAGGGACTTTGATTCATACAAGTTGCCAGATGGAATACGCTCCACATTCTCAAAATATAAAGACATAGCGTTAAGAAGGAACTGATAGCGGTAGAGAAATGCTGCATCGCCTGTGAATACAACCTTTTTAATTCCCATATTTTTTTCCCTTTCTACATCCAAAAATATTATGGATTTTCCGATTTTCCCCTAGGCATCTTGCTGCATCAACTGCCGTAATATTGTGCCCAACGGATAAAAGTACACGTTTTATTCGAAATAATCGCCAGCACTCGTATCAAAAATAATGATAAAGTCGAGGACAAAGAACAGCAATCTATTTTTGATAATCCGATACTTAGTAATTCCAGCAGCGTGCAGCAACCTGCGTAGATCCCGAATGGACAATAAATTCATATAATCCCCAGCCGCCCATGCCTTCCCAATAAAGCGTAAATAGTAATCAAAAACTTTTTTGGGCAAAAAATGCAACAGCGGCGTGCGCGTATGCACTTCAATTGGAAAATGCTTATTTGGTGTCGTAATAAATGCTATTTTTGCTACTCTTTTAATTTCTTTTAAAAAGAGAATTTGCTGTGACTCATCGCCGACATGTTCTAAGACAGCATTTGACCAACAAACATCAAATTTTTTGGTGGAAAAAGGAAAAATCTTGCCGTCATAATTAACAATTTTTATTTGCGGATATCGGGCCGAAGATGCCATTCTTTTTGACAGGATTGCAGCATTGGAAACTTGAACCCGTGGGTCGGTACGGGCGTGTAGCAATTCGTCCGGTGTATCAATAACGAGAGCGGTTATTTGCTCGAGATACGGATGATGTTTCTCTAAAAAATTATCCGTATCGCTATATTCTTCTTCACTAAAACCGATATCTAAGATGGTGGTTTTAGCGGTTGGCTGAATAGCTGCCAGAAACAACTGCCATTTACGTCCGCGATTCCAACCAGATATTTTGTACGCAAGTGACATACCATCTATCTCCTTAAAAGAGGACTTACGGGCATAGAGTTTTCTGAAGTCTGCAGCTCGTTCCAGTTCCACCCAGAGACTGCAAACGCAGTCCACCAGTAGAAATAGAAAGCGGTGCAGATCCAGACGTTCTCGGTAAGCATTCCTACGAGTGTGGCTACAAGAACAGCCAACAGGATCAAGCACAGTTCGTGCTGAGCACTTCCACGGGGTGTAGCCCGAAGTAATTGGACTAGACGCACAACCTGAGCGCCGAGAAAGCTAAAGAAAGTTACTAGACCGACAATCCCTCCTTCTACCAGAGCCCGGACGTAATCATTATGGGGAACAATCCCATTGGCACTGATGAAAGCGCTGGTTCCTAGACCGAAACCGAAGATTGGGGATTGCGTCCATGCCCGTAGTAGATAGTCCCATTGGGCAATCCGCCAGTTGAAACTATTATTGTCAAACTTTGATAACAGAATTGCCCGTGATATATCCACGTCTGGATTGAGTAGCGGTGTATTCGTTACCATGCCGAGGCGCTGTCTTCCAAACTCTGTAGTAGTAAATAGGACTATGACTGACGTAAACAGCAGCATCCCACCAATTAAGTTGAGTATGCTCAATCTAGGCGCAATCACAACTAGAACAAAAGTAGCAAGCATTACCAAGATAATCATGGTCTTGGTAGTCGAAAGGAAAAAGACTAGTAAGCTCAGCAAGATAAACCAAGGCCAGCGTCGCCCTGAGTTGGCTAACTTCCACCAGCTCAGGCTGATGAACAGCAATAGGTAAACGGCGAAGCTATTAGGGTGACCGAAAGTTCCTCTAATTCGAGATTCTTCGGATACGAAAGAAGTAGCATCTTTTACATTGATTGTCAAAATCGCAGGTAATAGTGAAGGCAGGAATGTCTGCATAAACGCGACTGTGAGTGGCAAGATCAGAGAGAGGGACAACACAGAAATAATCTTCTCGGGGTGGAGTCGGTTCTTGAGCTGCATCACCAGCAAGTAAATCATCAGGAACGAAAATAAACGTGTCCACTCACGGATGCTGTACGGCAAATACGAAGCATCCAGTCCCAACCCTCCCAAAGGCAAAAGTATCAACCACAGCCCCTGTAATACTATCCAGCTGGCAAAAAACCACCAGAACCTATCGGTGCGCACCTCTTCACCGCTCAGTAACAGCACACTCACATACAGCAAAGTTAGGGCATCGAGCCCAACGCTAAATGCAGCCGGTATCTGCTGAAGCGCATCTGGCATCTGCGCAGTGGTGAAAACATCGAGAGAACTGCGCAGGATCAATAAACTGAGTACTGCTTGCTCGAAACTAGCAAAGAAGTAGACAACTATTGTTATTGTACCCAAACAACAGCTCAGGTAAAGTGGGTTAGCACCTGCAAATATCCCTACGGCTGTACCAATCAGCACACCTCCCACCCCAACCCAGAGGGACAGACGAGAGGAACGACTCCAGCGGTGATTAGTCAACATTGTCTCTGATAAATCTCAAGTCTGTGTAAATCTCAAAAAATCGACCTCAAACCAATCGCAGAACTTTTGGCGAGAGCCCCTAGACGGGTAAGACCTTTTAAGGGCTCTACTCGGGGCTTGTCATCCTTAACTGGATAGCTGTAATACTTTTGAGTCTGAGTTGTTATCCCATTGACAATGAATCCCAGAATTGGCACACCATTACGTGTCAATTGCGATACTGTCTGGAGCATTATCTCCTTTGGCGTGAAGCTTGGACGTGTGATCAGCACTAATGCGTCACTATAGCGACTCAATGCGGCAGCATCGGCACAACTGCTGGCTGGCGGAGTGTCTACGATCACTAAGTCATAACAGGCAGCAGCTTCTGCCAAAAGAGTCTTTATAGAACCTGACTCTAGCAACTGCGAGGGGCGGGTGTGCAGTTTACCATAGGTCAACACTGCGAGATTTTCGATAGCTGTCGGCTGCACTGCACTCAGGAAAGTTTTATCTCCGTCAATCACATCCGTAATGCCGGGCTGAGAAGATAAGTTAAACAGCTTGTGCTGCACAGGCTGACGCAAGTCCGCATCAATAATCAATGTCCGCCGAGACAACATTGCTGAAACGGCGGCTAGGTGCGAGACCACTATCGACTTACCCTCTCCGGAGATACTGCTACTGACAACAATCAGCCGCAACTTCTCAGGACAATGAAACTCCAGTGTCTTGAGGAGCATGCGATAGGGCTCAACCAAGCCAGCATCATCCAGAAATCTTTCGGGTAGCTCAAAACTGAGCGCAGTAGCGGGCAGCCCAGGCAATACTCCTACCAATGATAGCTTCAGCAGTTCTTCAGCTTCAACGGGATCGCGCAGTGTGTTATCCATCATCTCCAGCAATAGCACAACGCCAACGGCCAGAATCAGGCCAGCTACGTTAGCGAGCACCAACACGATTGGTAGCTTAGGCCATGTCGGTGACGACGGTAACTGAGCCCGGTCAATCACCCGGATATTGCTAACCAATTGGGCTTCAGCAATGCGTGCTTCCTCTAGTTTGCCTTGCAGCAACTTAAGAGAGACTTCCCCCTCTTCACGACGACGGATCAGTGCAGCAAGAGGCTGCTGCTTATTAGGTAGTTGAGCAAGGCGAGCCTGAAGGTTGGATTGCTGAGTATGCTCAACCTTTAGCTGCTTTTCAAGTGCCGAGCGCTCAGTCTCGCCAACAAGAAGTTTGGTTAAGAGATTCTGGCTCAGCTCATCAGATGCTACATAGGCAGGAGCGATCGCGTGATTTTTAGACAACACACGAGAAAGTTGCTGAGTGTAGAGGGCACGGGTAGCGTTCCGCTGCTCAAGCAGCTTCAACAAAACTGGATTATTATCTTTCAGGCGCGAACGACTGTCGATTACCTTCGCCTCCAAATCTGCAAGCTTTGCTCGTAAGTTCTTGAGTTGTTCATCCTGACCAATGCGCACGGCAGCGTAAGCACTTTTGAGCGTTCCCACGCCTGCGATCTTTCGCAGCGAACTGTCCCGCGCTCTTGCCTCTTGGAGTTGCGCAGACACAGCACGCTCCTGGTTTTCCAGATTGGCTAGATTCTCCACTAAGCTTTTTGTTTGGTCAGTCAGAGAGATAACGCCGCTGGTCTTTCTATATTTGTTTTCAGCAGCTTCAGCCCGGTTAAGCTCCACACGTTGATGGGGGATCTTAGCTTCCAAAAATATCCTCACTGAGCGAGCTTGGGAGCGGATTGCTTCAGAATTCTCCTCAACCATGGAATCTGAAACGGCATTGAGAAGTTTGGCAGCAAGTGTTGGGTCTTCATCTCGATAGCTCAGCTCAAGAATGTTAGTGGCAGGAATAGTTTTTATTTTCAAACGCTGACTCAGCTTTTTAATTGTTAGTTTGTCTTGGGGTGAACTATCCGTTTCCTGAGGAAAAACCTGATCGAGCGCTCGACGCAGAACATTTTGCGACTTGACTAATTCTGCTTGGGTCGCTATCGGGCTAGAACCACCGATATCACCGGAAGGCACTTGGGTGAGGTCACGGCCCAATTCGGAAATGCTCACCCGCTTTTCATCAACTATCAGTCGCGTTGATGTTTCGTACAGACGTGGCGTAAAGACCAGGTAAATGAGTGAGCCGCAAATAACAGAGGCGAAGGTAGCCAGGGCTGGCCAACGATGCCGCTTTAATACTAATGATAAAGATGAGATGGTTTTACTCATTACTAGATAGCTTTCTCCCATAATCGTTTTCGCTACCGGGGTTTTCAAAGGGCAATCTTGCCCCAGCGCCGGGGATTGGTCAGTGATCGTACCTTACTGTAGCCTTGAGGTCCAAACCAGCGGAGCACAGCGATCGCTATGCTTAGGCGAATAGAGCTCCAAGAATAACGCAGTTGACAATAATGGGCCTGCGCCTGCTGATGAAACTGACTTGCTGCCAAGTAATCCTTGTTATTTATGGATGTCCAGGCTAGGTAGAGATTGACACGGCCATAGCCTCGACCTCTTAGATACAGTAGCTCTGCCGGAGCAGACTGAAAGGCTTTTTCGATTATTGTACGAAAAGCCTCTAACACCCCTTGACAATTTTTGGACGTATTGTTGGGATGCTCTCGATAGCGGGTTAAAGGCTCTTTTACGACTGCAAAAGAATAATGCTCAGCAATACGAATAAACATATCAAGATCTTCGAGCAAGTGTAAATCTCGCTCAAATACTCCAACAGTCTCAAAGCAAGAACGACGAATTAAAGATGTACTGCCACAACAACAAACTGTTTTGAACTCGACTAGCCGCTTCCACACATCATCTTCTTTGGAGGAGCCAAACACTTTGCCTGTTGGCTTGCCTTGCTCATCGGCTAAAACTGCCCAGGTATCCACCAAGCCTACCTTAGGATTACCTTCCAGACGGAGCACTTGTTTTTCTAGTTTAGTTGGCTCCCAGATATCATCGGCATCTAGCAATGCCACATACTCTCCTTGAGCATGAGCAATACCTGTGTTGCGTGCTCCAGATACACCTTGGTTTTTTTGCGAAATAAGTTTCACTCGGGAGTCTGTGATCTGAGAAGCCCATTCCACGGTTTGATCCGAACTGCCATCATCAATAATTAACACCTCAAAGTCAGTAAAAGTCTGCTTAAAAACACTCTCTATAGCTTCTGGTAGATAAGCTATGGAATTGTAGGCTGGGATAACAACGGAAACCTTCGGCATATTGCCAACTCCCAAATTGAATAGTTTGATCATAGATATGCTGGGTTAAATGAACGACAGCTGATGAAGTCAGATGTTACTGTGCAACACTTGATATCCGCTGACGCAGGCTGTATAAAAAGGTTCGTAGTCTATCGTAGGCATGAGGACCAAACAAGTGCATCACTGCGATCGCTATGCTTAGGCGGATAGAGTCCCAGGAGTAACCCAGTTGAGAATAATGAGCAAGGGCTTGCTGACGGAAATGACTTACTGCTTGGTAATCCCGACTTTGCAGTGATCTCCAAGCCAGGTATAGATTTGCATAACCATAGCTGCGGTTTCTTAAGTACAGTAGCTCTGATGGGACAGACTCAAAGGCTTTCTCGATTACAGTACGAGAGTCCTGTAAAAACGTTGTGTAGTTTTTGCTTATATTGTTGAGGTGCTGTCGATAGTAGGCTAAAGGCTCTTTTACCACTGCAAAAGAATAACGAGAAGCGATACGAATCCACATATCCCAATCTTCGCAAAGGACTAAATTTGGCTCAAATACACCAACAGTTTCAAAACAACAACGACGAACCACAACTGAAGAAGAAACTAAAAAGTTGCCCAAAACAATCTGCTTCCATACATCACCCTCTGCCTGAAATGTACCAGCTCTACCTACGGGCTTGCCGAGCTGATCAATTAAAACTGTCCAGGTATTCACCAGACCCACGGCTGGATTATCTTCCAGACAACGTACTTGTTTCTCTAGTTTCGTTAGTGACCAGATGTCATCAGCATCTAGGAACGCTACATACTCTCCTTGAGCATGAGCAATGCCTGTATTGCGTGCTCCAGATGAACCCTGGTTTTCTTGCGAAATAAGTTTCACTCGCGGGTCTACTAGCCCAGAAGCCCATTCAACAATTTGATCCGAGCTACCGTCATTAACAATTAACACTTCAAAATCGGTAAAAGTCTGCCTTAAAACACTCTCTAAAGTTTCTGGGAGATAGGTCATAGCATTGTAAGCTGGAATAACCACGGAAACGTTCATGTTTTAAACTCCTAAACTTGGTCAGAAGACATCAGCGATGAATTGCGCGATCGCCAGGCCAAATACAACTCGGACGGGATACGCCTCAAGCCAGACCGCAGAGAGAACACTACACCGTAGCTGATTGCCAAAGCACCCAGACCAAAGGCAGGCGGTAACCAGGGACCAGCAAGCAGAGCTGGAGCTGTCGCACTCAGCAGCCAGAACCCATCCCAGTAATTAGGATTACCACACAGCCGTATTAACGAGTAATGAAGTGAGACGTAGCTAATAAGAGCGACCATTTCTGCTGCCGGGTAACCCCAAAGGCCCAGAACTGGTATAAGTAGCCAGGATGCTAGCCAAAGCAACCCAATGTGCAACAGGTGAAACTTGGCCACATCGCGATTGTGACCTGCAACATACAACGCCGAGCTGTGTAGATTAAATATTGTATTGATCAACGCAGCCAAAGCGATGCAGGGAAAGATTTTTATGCTGGGTAGCCAGTTTCCGCCAAATAGGATGGGAATTACTATTGCAGCACAGCAGGAAAACACAGCATATAGCGGACCGACCAGTAGTCCTTGATAGACAATGCCACGACCGATAGCATGTCGAGTCAAGTCAGGATTGCCATTTAGTTTGGCAAGCCCACTGATCGACAGACGATAAGCTACTGCCCGCAAAATCCCTAACTGGTCAGCAAAGCGCATAGCTACGCTAACAATCCCTACTGCCTGCAACCCAGCCAAGCGACTGACGAATAATGGCACAGTCAGACTCTTAAGATTCCAGATCCAAGTGGAGCCAGTGTACATCAGACTATAACCGAGTGCAGATCTCAGGAACTGCCAACGCCAACGCCAGCGCCAAGGCATCGAGTAGTAGTAACTTGCCAAAAGCGCTAGGACTGTAAATTGCAAACCCAGCCCAGCAATCGGTCCCCAGTACCCCCAGTGCAGCAGAACCAGTGGTACAGCCAAAAGGTAATTAGCTGCCTGAGCCAGCGTTTCGATCAAACCTACTTGGGCAAAGCGTAGCTCGCGCTCCAGCATGGCAATAGACACACTGCTCACCATCTGCAACCAGACCACCGGAACGAGGTATCTTAATATCTGAGAAACCACACTCTGGCCTGTCCACAAACCAATGGTAGGGATAGCAAACCACAGTAGTACACAAAAGGCGACTCCCACTGTGTTGTAGAAGGCCAAGATCTGCTCTGGACCATCCTCAAGCAGGTTCGGCTGGCGAATAAGATACATATCCAAACCCAGGTTTGCTGTCCCGAACGTGAAGTACAGAAAACTTGAAGCGATAGCCACGACCCCATAGCGTTCTGGACCCAACACGCGAGCGATAATAAGCACACTCACTAGAGAAAGTACGACCCCTAGCAGCTGTCTGAGGGTGAGGTAGATACCACCTTGGAGAATCTTAGTCTTAAGCTCAGGGGCGATCTTCATCCATTTATCCTAAGGGGAAATTTCGATCTGAACCGACAAATTTATACATAGTGTCTGCTATCGATTGAGCAGGGCTTCTGGAAGCCGACTCCGATCCCCCGGAGGAATGATTAAGTAGGGTGAGTGGATTAACCTCGCTAGAGAGAGTTGTATACAGTTTCAAGGTTTCGGCAGTAACGTGGTCCCAGTTATGCTCAACCTGCACATACCTTTGTGCCTGATCGGCCATTACCTTAAGCTCAGTCGGATGATCGAGTGCCCAATTCAGACAACAAACCAAGGAGTCTAAGTCTCCAGTTTGGAAGAGCATCCCCCGTCCCCTACCAAGCAGTTGTTGATGCGCAGGAATGTCGCTCGCTAGCACTGGAATACCCTCCAGCATCGCCTCCAGCATCGCCAAAGGTAATCCTTCAAAATCGGAAGGTAGGACGAACAAGCCTGCCCCCCGGACGATCTCCGCCAAACGGCATCCTAGGAGTTCACCCGCAAATATCACTTCTGTACACCCTGCCCCCATGTCGAATAGCTTCTGTCTGAACAACGTAGTATCACTGACACCACCAGCGATCACGAGTTTCCATCCGGCTGGATTCAGGGTTTGGAAGGCTTCGATTAACAAGTCGGGACGCTTTTCAGGTACAAGTCTGCCCAGGAACAAAATGTAGCGCCCCTGTTTTAGACCTAGCTCGGTGCCGTAGGAAAAATTTGGGTCTGATTTGGCGTAGGTTGCTGGAGCGTTGGGGATGTAGACAATGTCTCTGTCATAGTTTTGTAAAAAGTAGGATTGGAGTTCCTGTGATACCACGATTAGCCCAGGGGCGAAGCGCACTGCAGCACTCTCCCCCATCCGCAGCAGGGAGCGAGAAAAATTGCCCCACTTAGCGCGTTGCCAATCTAGCCCATGACATGTAACCACAACCTTTGAGCAAGAGGCAATTCTGGGTAACCAGCTAAATAGAGCCGGACCCAGGGCGTGGAAATGAATAATATCGTAGTGCGTTTTACTAGAAGCGATCGCCCCCAAGGCCGAGCTCATCAAGGCGTCCAGCCCTCTCAAATGCAAACAGGGTAAAGAGACGACTCGGACGCCCTGAAAGTCATAATCGTCAGGCCACGGACAGTCCGTGTAAGAGGATCTGGCGAACAGATCCACAGAATGACCCTGTGCAACCATACGGGTATAGATTTCTGCACAATGATGCTCGACGCCCCCCTGTTTAGGAGGTAAACCTTTGGCACCAATGACGCTAATTTTCATGTAAGGGGCCAGTTCTCCTTTTAAGAAGGGTTTGTGCTCGGGGTAGGTTCTTCACAGACAATCCCACTATCAGCAGAAAGCAGTTTCCTAGTAGCCTCACCTCAAACTCGCTCGGAGCGTACTTGATAAAAGTGCTTATGACTGTCTGAATTCCGCCGCTGCTAGTGTGCCAAGGATTGAAGTAGAACATAGCCAGAATAGGTTTACGTATAACGATGATTCGGTGGAACCTCTGAGTTAGAGGGTGTTTTTAGCGCAACTAGTTAGCATTTTTTATTCAAATATATGAATTACAAGTAATTCAATTATAGGCTAATCAGGTAAATTTTGGCTTGATGTTACCCTGACTTAAGGCTACTAGTCCTTAAAAGTAATAGGAACCCTGGATTTGAGCTTCCGCATCCAGGGTTTTGTCAAACCAGTCCTCGCTCGCGACAGAGCTAGTAACTACTCCGGTGCTACCGTTGCCAAACTATTGAGCGCAGTACGTTACGCTAAGACAGTGTAATACCAGCCTGGCAGAACGCCGGGTGCGCTGACTAATTTGTGCCGCTAGCGCCGTCACCATTTCGCTCAGGGGTTGTTAATTACAAAAGCTTTAAGTAGACAAGCTGATACAAGATGCCTGTACTACTACGTAGCTGTTCACACACTCTTCATCCAATTCTTCATCATTTCTAAACATTATCTGTAGTTACAGAAGTCAACATAAAAGGGTCGCTCTAAAAAAGCAAATAAAATGATTCATGGGTATTGCATAACCAAAGATTTATGGTACTTGCGAGATTTTGACAATCAACATGCTTATTGGACAACTACTCCCAAAAAAAAGCTGGTTTTTACTACTGAGCTAGAAGCGGAGTTGGTAGCTGAGGGTATTCAGTTATTAACTCGCAGATATTGCACAGTATCTGCGATTGTGTCTAGTCAAGGGGAGGCTTAATTCTTAGAAAATGTCTGAAAAGTATAAAATATAGCTTCGCCCCCCCGAGAATGAAGGATTTATGCACCCCCAGCCATATCCAACTTAGAGCGATCACATTTAAATGGCGTCAGTTACCAGCTGACCCCACATGCTGAATCCGGTTCGATGCCTCTGTTTCTTCAAAATCATGATAAGCTTTAATATCTCTCTGGGAGAACCATACTTGCTGAATTGAGAAAAGTTTTAACCCACTAGCAAATTTAGTACGTCTGCACCAATATCCATTTTCTTTTTGATGCTCAGAATATTGTTCACGAATAAGTTTCCATTCTGAGCCTAAATGATCTTTAAAAGTATCTTTCATCTTCATCCTCTGAGAATTGAGTATTTTGTCGTTCATTAGAACTTAGTTTGGCAGCAGGTGATATTGACTTTCCTAGAGAATTTAATTTAATCCATATATTTCGTTGTGTCAGCCAGAAAAAGTGATAAAAAGTCATCGAAGTCAGAAGCTGTTCTCTAACATCAATCAATTCTATTTTTTGACGAAATAAAAGTCCCCCGATTCTACCGTTGAGTAGCAAAAATGAAGCCAACAGTGTGGAACCCATTGCACACACTGTTGGCTTTTAGCAATTTCAGCCGGGAATACCCCTACTGTGAGAACGCCACCCCTTTAGTGCAGCGATCGCAGCGAGCTGAACCTAGGGGTAGGATTCTCAAACGGATGCTGGAGAGACTAACTCTGGTTGTTCCTCCGGTTCCACTTCATCAGGCAACCCGAGAAGAGAGTTATACAGTTTCACGTACTCTTTGGCGGATTTCTTCCAACTGAAGTCCTGGTTCATGCCCCGTTGCTGGAGTGCCTGCCAGTCTTGCTTATAGTGGAAGCCCTCCCAAGCCCGAACCATACAGGTGTAAAGGTCTAACGGTTCATAGCGGTCGAAGCAGTAGCCAGTGCCTGTATGCTTGCTCGGGTCGTGGTGGGAGACAGTATCAACTAGGCCGCCTGTCCTGCGTACAATCGGTACTGAGCCATAACGTAGAGCCATCATTTGGCTGATGCCACAAGGCTCGAAGCGGCTAGGCATCAAGAAGGCATCGGTACCCGCGTAGATGCGCCGAGACAGGGCTTCGTTATAGAGTAAGTATGTTGCCAAGCGACCCGGATATCGGGATGCCATCTGCCACATTTGGGTTTCATAATAGCGATCGCCCGTTCCCAGCAACACCAACTGAGCATCAGTATATGCCAGGAACCGATCCAGCATTTGCAATATCAGGTCGATGCCTTTTTGTTCCACCAGTCTGGTGACAATGCCAATCAAGAACGCCTGAGAGTTGACTTCTAGACCCACTTCTTCTTGCAGGGCAATCTTGTTAGCCTTTCGTTGCTCTAGCGTATCTGCGGTGAAATTCTTAGCTATATATTTGTCATCAGCTGGGTTATAGACCTCAGTATCGATGCCATTGATGATACCGGATAACTTACCGCTGATGAAAGACAGCAAGCCTTCCAATGTTTCACCATAAGCAGGTGTCTGGATCTGTTCGGCGTATGTGGGGGAAACGGTGTTGACGCGATCAGCAAACTGCACAGCAGCTGCCATTGTGTTATGACCCTGCATATACCAGGGACACCAGGTAATCTTCTCCAAGTACCAGCGCCAGGGTCCTTGATAGGCGAGGTTGTGAATTGTAAAGACGCTACTGATATCGGGAGATTGGTGCATCCACACTGGAATCATACCTGTGTGCCAGTCATGGCAGTGGACAATTTCTGGCTTCCAGTAGTTCCAGCAAAATTCAGCTGCCCCATTGGCAAATAGGGTGAAGCGCCACTCTTCATCTTCCCCAGAATAGATCCGGCGGGGCGAGAAGGCGGGATGACTAAACAGGTACACGGGGACATCAGTACCAGGCAGGATGCCTTCAAACACCCTGAAGGATTGGAACATGGCATAACCGTACCAGACTGGGTCTTGAGGAATCTCCATTTTGTCTGGCAGGAAGCCGTAGTAAGGCATGAATATCCTCACATCATGCCCCATTTGTCTTAGGATTTTAGGCAGGGCACCAACTACATCGCCCATGCCACCCACTTTGGCAACGGGCGCTGCTTCTGCTGCAACAAATAGAATCCGCATCTTGTTTTTTGCGTCCCTAAGATGGTTTGTACCGTTATCATATTTTGTTCTTGATCACACCAAGACACCAAGACGCGAAAAAGTGATTTGAACAAAGCGCCAAGGCGCACAGGCACCTTGGCGCTTTTGTCAAATCGCTCTAACCCCGTTGAACAAGCGCGAAGATTTCATCCAAAATTTCTTGCGCTCCCTGTTGCCGCAAGAGCTGCGCAAGTTCAATGCCCACCTGTTCTGCGTCTTGGGCAGCACCAGTAACAGTATCTTTCACCAACTTTTTACCATCTACACTGGCGACTATCCCAGTTAACGTGAGTGAGTCGCCGGATAAGTGAGTATTAACACCTATCGGAACTTGACAACCGCCTTCTAGTTCTCTTAAAAAGGCCCGTTCGGCTAAGGCGCGATCGCGCGTTGGAACATGTTCAATTGCCTTGAGCAGGGACAGCACTTCTGTATCATCAGCTCGGCATTCGATGCCCAAGGCTCCTTGCCCCACGGCATGGAGGGAAATTTCAGCTGGTATGACTTGATGGATGCGATCGCTCATTCCCAGTCTGTGCAATCCAGCCACCGCCAAAATAATTGCATCGTACTCACCGGCATCCAATTTTTGCAGTCGTGTATTTACGTTCCCCCGGATATCTTTAAATGCTAGATGGGGGAAGTGGTGACGCAGCTGGGCTAGTCGTCGCAGGGAAGACGTTCCCACGACTGCACCAGATGGCAGTGTGTCAATCAGCTTCTCTTGATGCTTGGCATGAACCACCAGAGCATCAGCTGGATTTTCTCGTTCCGTGACGACTCCCAGCACTAACTGCTCCGGCAACTGTGTGGGCAAATCCTTGAGGGAATGAACTGCCAAGTCAATTTCATGCTGGAGCATCGCGACTTCGAGTTCTTTGGTAAACAATCCCTTGTCACCAATCTTGGCTAAAGCGACATCCAGGATCTTGTCACCCTGGGTGCTCATCGTCTGGACTTCAAACGTGCGATCGGGGAAGTGTTTCTGGAGTTGTTCTTGTACCCAGTAAGTCTGAACGAGAGCCAGCTGACTTTTACGGGAACCGATGCGAATGGTGCGAGGAGGACTGGAAACAGTTGACGAGGCGTTAGGGGACATATGACAGCAACGTGAAAAGCGCCGTAATGGTCACTTGATCTAGACTATCGCACTACGTTACTTTATTGAGTTATCGACTGTCCAGAGCCCTTGGTTTCAAAATTTGTTTTAGCTCGACTCGCTCAATTTCAGCCAACCGTCGCTACTCTGTACAACGGAAACCATATCTGCTAGAATATTAAATGCCGCTAATAAGAGTGGACATACGCTCTTGCATCGCCACCTATTGGGAAAACCACATGAAAACCCCAATCGTAGCCACTACTGTGCTGCTGACTACCATCTGCCTAGCAGCTCCGGCTTCATTGGCGAACTCCGAACATACTAGCCAGCTATTGGCAACAAGACAATGTTTAGGTTGTGACCTGAGTGGTGAAGGTTTAGTTTTGGCTAACCTTTCTGGAGCCACTCTGAATGGGGCTAATCTCAGCGGTGCCAATCTCAGTCGTGCCAACCTGAGTGGGGCTGACCTCAGCGGTGCTAACCTCAAAGGTGCCTCGCTGTATGGTGCCAACTTGAGCGGAGCCAAATTGAGTGGTGCTGACCTGAGTGTTGCTGACCTGAGAGATACTTATCTGGGAAATGCAAATTTCACTGGTGCTAATGTGAGCGGGGCTGACTTTCAGGGAGCAGTCGGAATACCTTCTCAGGTTGGTAAACCTGAAGACTTCTACAGATGGGGCGTGGCAGAAGCCCAAAAAGGAGACCCCAACGGAGCGATCGAGCATTTTAACCAGGCGCTGAGTATTAACCCCAAGTTTGCCGCCGCTTACATGGCTCGCTCAATTGCTCGTTACCAACTATTAGACCGACCAGCAGCTCTTCAGGATGCTAAGTTCGCTGAAAAACTATTTTTAGCTCAAAGAGATACTGGAGGTTTGCAAATAGCGCAAGCCTTCATTACAGAGCTTCAAACACCCCCATCAACAATTAAAACCAAGCCAGGGTTCATGGGCTTAGTGGGAGCGATCGGAGCAATTATGTTGCAATTGTTACCTCTACTTTAACGGTATCTACCCCCGAAAATGACTGTATCCAGCGAATTATGGCAAGCGAATCAAGACCTAGCGCAAGCTTGCCTAGAACATCCCTTCGTCCAGGGCATCGCCGACGGTACACTTGAACGGCAAAAATTTGCCTACTATGTGGGGCAAGATGCCTTTTTTTTGGAAGCCTTTGCCCGTGCCTACAGCGTTGCGGCAGCCAAGGCTCCTGACTGGGAGGGGTTTAGTGTCTTCCACAGCCTAGTGGGTGGGGTGCAGTCGGAACTCCGTCTCCATGAAGGGTATGCCGCAGCTTGGGGAATTAACTTGCGCTCTGTTAAATTGGAACCAGCGACACGTCGTTATACCGACTTCTTGCTAGCTACCGCCTGGGGTGGTGATGTGGGTCTAACAACCGCCGCCATGTCACCCTGCATTTGTCTGTATGGCTTCTTGGGGCAACAGCTAGCTCAGGGCGGAGTTCCAGACCACGATTATGCAGACTGGATTCGTACTTACAGCAGCCCGGAGTTTGGGCAATTGGCTCAACAACTGGAGAGTTTAACTGATCGGTACACTAGCGCCACGCCGCCGGTACATTCGACTTATCGCTATGCAATGTTGTGTGAACGAGACTTTTTTCAGGCGGCATGGGGGCAGGGGAGCAGGGGGGCAGCGGAGAAATAAATTCTCCGCTGCTGCTTTGATCCTCTGCCTGTTTCTGACTGGGAGTTGTTCGATGTCACCTGCTACTACAACCACCACGTCCACCTCCACACGGGACAAGTTTTTATGGCCGTTCTCATCTAAGTCGCCGTGGAATATGCCCATCGGATCGGGCGCGCAATACAAACCGGCGAACATTCAACCGGCGTACTTTGCCGGGGCGGATGAGGAATACTTTTACAAAGTCAATGCTAAAGATCCGGTGCGGTTAGTCTACGCCCCTGGTGCCTCTGAATCTGGGCGCTGCACAGGTACCTACTCCCAGGGGAGGATGCAGTTTCCCAATAATGTGATTGTCCCGGACGCCACACCGAAGAGCACCCCTAACAACCCGTCTGCGTTCCTCATGCCCGATGGCCAAAATCTTGTGCAGCTCAACCCGCTGGCACGCTGTAGCGCAGGCGGAAACGTGTATGGGTGGCGAACCCCCTCGCTTAGCATCTATGGAAATGGGATACCTGGAGGTCATGGCGGGTCTGGCCTCTCCAGCATCGGCGGCAGCTTGCGACTGGGCGAGCTTACCGGCACGACTAGGATTCGCCACGCGCTGAAAATCAACCTCTGGGCAAAGAAATACTTACACTACGACCCATCGAATCCAGGATACCGCTGGCCAGCGCTGCACTCCGATAACTACGCCGCCGATGGATACCACGGCACTAAACCGAGCCTGGTTCAAGGGACGCTGCTCGCGATCCCGCCTTCTATGACGGAAACTAGCCTTGGTCTGTTGACACCGGCGGGGCGGAAACTCTTCCAGGCGCTGCAGGACTACGGTGGCTACGTCGTTGACGACACTTCCTGGGACGCCCATGCCTTGGCAGTGGAGAAAGGTGTTTTAGAGGAGTTCCGCAACACCTACGGCTATGACTTCCAAGGCACAAGTGGATCATTCTACAACGACTACATGAAGCTATTCCAAGCGCTGGCCATCATCGACAACAATGGGCCCAATAGCCTCGCTGGCGGCGGTAGGCCACGTGTCTCTCTGGCACCACCCATCGGCAACTGACGCTTCGGCGGTAGCCGCAGTGAAAATACGGTAAAACAATTTAGCCAAAATTAGCAAGAACTGCTAAAAAAAAGGAGGCAAGTGCTATGGATGGGTCGGAGCTTCTAAGACAGTATGCGGCAGGAGAAAGAGATTTCAATGGCGCAAATCTGATTGGCTTTTCTCTAAGTGGAGTCAATCTGAGTGGAGCTTCCTTGCAAGAGGCGTCCCTGAGTGAAGTTGATCTGAGCAAATCAGACTTGGTCGGAACTAACTTGAGAGAGGCATCTCTGAGTTGGGCGAACCTAAGTGCGGCGAATTTGAGTGGAGCCAACCTGAATGGGGCGAATCTATTTGGGGCCAATCTTAGGGGTGCAGTTCTGAGCGGAGCAGACATGAAAATGGCAGATTTGACCGGGGCAGACTTGACCGGGGCAGACCTACAGGGAGCCAATATCTGGGGGGCGTACATGACCGGTGCAAAGTTGAAGGGTGCTATTATGCCAGATGGCACAACCCACAATTAGGTCAATAGGTAATAAGAAAAAAGAATGGCAGACAACATCAGAAGTAGCGTTGTGACCCAGGGCATTCAGCGATCGCCTAGCCGGGCTATGCTGCGTGCCGTTGGTTTTGGGGATGAGGATTTCACTAAACCCATCGTTGGAATAGCAAACGGGTACAGCACCATCACCCCTTGCAACATGGGACTGAACCAACTGGCTCAACGGGCAGAGGTTGGGATTCGGGAGGTTGGTGGGATGCCCCAAATGTTCGGCACAATTACCGTCAGCGACGGGATCTCGATGGGAACTGAGGGGATGAAGTATTCCCTGGTTTCGCGGGAAGTGATTGCTGATTCGATTGAGACGGCCTGTAATGGACAGAGTATGGATGGGGTGCTGGCGATTGGCGGTTGCGATAAGAATATGCCCGGAGCGATGATTGCGATCGCTCGGATGAACATCCCTGCCATTTTCGTCTACGGTGGCACCATCAAACCTGGTCATAACAACGGGCGCGACCTCACGATTGTCAGCACATTCGAAGCAGTAGGGGAATATAGTGCTGGCAAAATTGACGAGGCGGAGCTGCTGGCGATAGAACGTAAGACTTGCCCTGGTGCTGGTGCCTGTGGTGGAATGTATACGGCTAACACCATGTCCTCGGCATTCGAGGCGATGGGAATGAGTTTGCCCTATTCCTCTACAATGGCAGCTGAGGATGCAGAAAAAGCCGAAAGTGCAGAGAAATCGGCGAGGGTCCTGGTTGAAGCGATATCTCACCGCCTTTTGCCCCGTCAGATTCTCACTCGTCAAGCATTTGAGAATGCCATCTCTGTGATCATGGCAGTGGGTGGTTCGACAAATGCGGTGCTGCACCTACTAGCGATCGCGCATGCAACTGGAGTGGAGTTATCCCTCGACGACTTTGAAATTATTCGCGCCCGTGTTCCCGTCTTATGTGACCTCAAACCCAGTGGTCGGTACGTAGCAACCGACCTACACAAAGCTGGCGGTATCCCACAAGTGATGAAAATGCTGCTCGTGCATGATTTACTGCATGCGGATGCTCTCACCATCACTGGTCAAACAATTGCTGAAGTTTTGGCAGAAGTCCCAGCAGCTCCACGCGCTGACCAAGATGTCATCCGTCCTTGGAATAACCCGCTGTATGCCCAAGGTCACTTAGCAATCCTGAGAGGCAATCTGGCAACAGAAGGCGCTGTAGCGAAGATTAGCGGGGTCAAAAAGCCTAAAATCACCGGCCCAGCACGGGTGTTTGAATCCGAGGAAACCTGCTTGGCAGCTATTCTGGCTGGGCAAATTGCAGCAGGGGATGTGATTGTCATCCGCTACGAAGGACCAAAAGGTGGTCCTGGGATGCGAGAAATGCTGGCTCCCACCTCTGCAATTATCGGTGCTGGCTTAGGGAATGCGGTAGGACTGATTACCGATGGACGGTTTTCTGGTGGTACTTATGGAATGGTAGTCGGTCACGTTGCGCCAGAGGCAGCTGTCGGGGGTGCGATCGCGCTTGTCCAAGCAGGCGACACCATCACCATTGATGCCGATGCCCGCTTGTTGCATCTGCATATATCAGATGAAGAATTAGAGCGCCGTCGTGCCAGCTGGCAACCACCATTACCGCGTTATACAACTGGCGTGCTGGCGAAATACGCTAAGTTGGTATCCTCTAGCAGCGTTGGTGCAGTGACAGATTTAAACTTAGGGTAACGCTCCCAATCCTCATACTAAGTCGCTGTGCACGAACATTCGTAATAATGCCAATATGACAACTGCAGCAGAGACTCACCCGTTGCTTGTAGAAATCGGCTTGCCTGATGGAGTTTTTCAAGGTGTTCAGAAGGCAAAAGATTTTTTGACCCAGAGCGTTAATACCCTGAGTGAATCAGCCAAGCTTGCCAGGGAGTCTCTGACGCAAACAGCTGGGCAAGCTGTCAATACCTTAAGTGAAGCGACTGATAAGGCGGTTGATACCGTTGCTGCGACAGCCCAGCAGGCGAAAAACTCTTTGACGACAACGACTCATAATGCTGTTGATACAGTGACGACGGTAACGAGTGATTCCGTCAAGATGATTACAGCAACTACTCAGCAAGCCCAAGCCTCTCTCGAAGAAACTATCGAGCAAACCAAAGGTTCTTTAGAACAGACGCTTCAAACAGCTGAGCAACTCAAGAGTACAATGTCTGAAGCGATGAAAATGGCTATCAGTTCTTCTATCAGTGATTGGCTCCACTCTCACCCCGTCGCTTTCCGGCTGGTTCAGATGCTAATCTGGGCGACTAATCACCCAATTGTGAGTCTGCTCATTCTCCTTTTTGCTATTGCGAGCGCGTGGAGCTTAATCAAAGCTCTCGGTCATTTCATTGACACAATGGTGTCGTCCCTACTGCAAGCTCCATACAAGTTAGGTCAAATCTTGATTGGAGTCGGCTTTAAATCACTGGGCAAGTTCGGGGGCTTAGCGGTCAATCACCTGGCGGTTGCTAAGAATGCTGAACTCCCAGGTCTACAAGATTCAAATTCTAAACCAATTCAGCATGATAAACAGCAACGACTAGCAGAGATTTCAACCAGGCTAGAGGCAATCAGACAGGAGCAGAATCAGCTTCTACAAGAAGTAGCAGCAATCCTCGCCTCAGACCAATACGATTAATCAGAAAGTTGAGACCCAGATATCAATTCACTGGGCAGTCATACCACCATCAGCAGCGATGACTGAACCAGTCATGAACGACGCCTCATCAGATGCAAGGAAAAGTGCAAGGTGGGCGATCTCGCGTGGCTCACCTGGGCGACCGATCGGTTGGAAAGAGTCGATTGTGCTGTATACTTTTTCCAATCCACCTAGCATCTCGGCGTGTGCGTAGTTGATCGGCGTGTCCACCCATCCAGGACAGATAACATTGCAACGAATGCCTTTTTTAGCGTAATCAAGCGCTACACCGCGAGTCAGCATCACAATAGCACCCTTAGACTCCGAGTAAACTGCCAAAAACGGTTCAGACACCAGTCCGTTGACACTAGAAATATTAACGATTGAGCCGCTACCATTTTCCAGCATATACGGAATCGCTGCCCTACATCCGTATATCGGACCTTTGACGTTTACGTTAAGTGTTTTGTCAATCACCTCATCCGGAACTTCATGCAGCACGCCAGGGATATTTACTCCTGCATTGTTGACAAGCACGTCAATCTTTCCGTAAAGTTTCACACAGCGCGCAACGAAAGCATTCACCTGTAGTGGGTCGCTAACATCAGCACAGATCGCTTCAGCTATACCACCCGCATGGCGGATACCCTCAGCAGTTATGATCGCGGTTTCGCCCTTAAGGTCAATACAGAGTATTTTTCCCCCTTCCTCTGCAAGACGTTCCGCAATTGCTTTACCAATACCGGAACCGGCACCCGTGACAACACATGCTTTATTTTCCACTCTTCTCATATCCTATTCTCCTGAACATCTGCCGTTTCCGTCATTATTAATGTTTGTTAACGTAAAAATTTATATAAACAATAAATCTAACAAAATATAAATGGAGTAAAGGTATCCTAAAATACAATCTTCTGCTCGCAAGCTTGATTTACTAGAGTCCAGAGCTGCTAGAGTGCTTGGACTGGTCGAAATATCACGACCAACTCAGATACCTGTGAGAAATGCCGCAATATGTTAACTGCTGGTAATTATTATTTCTGGCTGCGAATTAGCGATCGCTCTTGGCGTAATCCTTGCGTAATCCTCAGTAAAACTTTCGGTCTTTCCATTTAAACCATTCACTAGCTTGAGGTTTTGAGAATGGCTGCTAAAGTACAAGTAAGACAAGGCGCTTCTGGTCTGCGTTCCGACTGCCTTCCCTTCTCCGACGTGATCGCCCAATCAATCGCCAACATTGCCCCAACGCTAACACCGACAATAAATGCTCCATTGGTGTTTGCTACTGCCGGAGTTGGGACTTGGTTGACTTACGTGTTTGCTACTATTGGCTTAATATTTGTTGGTATCAACATTAACCAATTTGCTCGCCGATCTGCCTCACCCGGTTCCTTGTACGCCTACATTGCTAGAGGGTTAGGTCCAACGGCTGGGGTGATTACTGGTTGGGCGTTGATTTTGGCTTACGTGTTTACCGCAATGGCAGTGATGTGCGGCTTTGCCAATTATGGGGAAGTTGTACTCAGTCCGTTAGGAATTCATCCCTCCCCGATATTTCTGTTTGCTATCTGTGTTGGTATTGCTTGGTATGTCGCCTATCGCGATATCAAGCTATCGACTGTAATCATGCTGGCGATGGAAGCAGGATCAGTGGCGTTGATTATCATTTTAGGGGTGATCGTCTTGTTCAAAAAAGGTTACGTAATTGATCCCTCCCAACTGTCACTTCAAGGATCTAAGCCTGGAGGTATTATGTTGGGTCTGGTATTGGCGGTATTCAGTTATGTTGGCTTTGAGAGTGCGACAACGCTGGGAGATGAAGCAAAGCGTCCGTTACAAAATATTCCGCGTGCAGTCATCATCAGCACCGTAATTTCCGGGATTTTCTTTATTATCATTTCTTACGTTGAGATCATCGGTTTTGAAGGCTTCAAAACACCGTTTGACAAAAGTGAAGCACCGCTGAGCGATCTGGCTAATATTGCGGGAGTAGGATTTTTCGGCGGATTGATTGCGATCGGGGCGATGATTAGCTTCTTTGCTTGTACTCTTGCTAGCATTAATGCGGGAGCGCGAATCTTCTTCTCTATGGGTCGGCATGGTATTTTCCACAATGTCATCGGTCAGGCGCATGGTAGCAATGAGACACCTCACGTTGCTGTGACACTAGCAGCGCTCGTCACTTTTCTGGCTCCTGCTTCCACTACCCTATTTGGCGTGAAACTCCTAGATAATTACGGCTACTTTGGCACGATCGCTACTTATGGTTTCTTGGTTGCCTATATTCTGATTTCGATCGCTGCTCCCGTCTATCTCCATCGCGAACATCAACTCCGCTTCCCAGATGTCCTATTCTCAGTTCTAGGAATCGGATTTATGGCAATTCCAGTACTTGGGAGTGTAGGTCTTCCTGGTGAAAATAGTTTATTTCCCATACCCGCCGCGCCTTACAATGTCTTTCCCTACCTGTTCCTGCTCTATTTAGTCGCAGGCGGTGCTTGGTTCTTGATTTTACGTCTGCGTTCTCCAGAAATTATCGAGCAGATGGAAGCTGATATTGAAGCCTCCCATACTCGTTTTAACGAAATTAAAAAAGTCTGATCATAGAAATAAGTTGATAGGCTTTGTCTCTCGCTGACTCAGCCTGTTGCGACGTACAAAGAGTGGAAATCGATTGGTAACACTGCGTACAAATTTGCGCTCACAAGACAGATAACGTACTAAAACTCATATTTGGTGATAGGTATCATGATGACCACGCCTCTACATTCAGCCTCGACTAAACTTACCTCCGTTCTACATCCCCTCGAACCATTAACGGCGAAAGAAATTGAGGCTGCGGTGGCAATAGTTCGTACTGAGAAGATATTGGGCAATTTTCGCTTTGCTACTGTTGTTTTAAAAGAACCCTCCAAGTCAGTTGTACTCAACTTCAAAGATGGCGATAAAATTGATCGCGAAGCATTTCTGATTTTATTAGACAATGCAACGGGAAAAACTTATGAGGCGATCATCTCCATTACCAAGAGCACAATTCTCTCTTGGGATGAGATTTTTGATGTGCAACCAGGGATCATGCTAGATGAATTTATCGAGTGCGAAGCAGCAGTCAAAGCCAATCCGGAATTTCGCGCCGCATTGCATAGACGAGGCATCACCGATATCGATTTGGTCATGGTAGACCCGTGGTCTGCAGGTAACTTTGGCGTTGCAGAAGAAGCAGGATTGAGGCTTTCCCGTGCCTTGTGTTGGATTCGCTCAGAACCAAATGATAACGGTTACGCTCGTCCCATTGAAGGCGTTATCCCTGTTGTCGATCTGAACAAAATGCAAGTGCTTCGGATCGAAGATCATGGCATCATCCCGTTACCACCCAATCCAGGTAACTATGCCCGAGATTATATCCCTCAGTTTCGCAAAGATTTGCAACCTCTGGAGATTGTGCAACCGCAAGGACCTAGCTTCCGCGTTGAGGGTCATAAAGTCTACTGGCAAAAGTGGCATTTCCGCATTGGATTTACTCCCCGTGAGGGATTAGTGCTATACACCATTGGCTATGAAGACCAGGGACGAATTCGTCCGATTATTTACCGAGCATCTCTGGCAGAAATGGTAGTACCATACGGCGATCCAAGTGCGGCTCATTATCGCAAAAATGCATTTGACGTAGGCGAGTACGGTCTGGGAATGCTAGCAAACTCGCTGACATTAGGCTGCGATTGTCTGGGTGAGATTCGCTACTTCGATGCCATGATCACAAATAGCCGAGGTGAGGTTGCTGTGATTGCGAATGCGGTTTGCATGCATGAGGAAGACTATGGTACTCTCTGGAAGCATGTAGACTGGCGAAATAACCATACAGAAGTAAGGCGATCGCGTCGTCTGGTCGTATCCTTCGTTGCTACGGTTGGTAACTATGAATACGGCTTCTTCTGGTATTTCTACCAAGATGGCACCATTCAACACGAGGTCAAGCTGACAGGTATAGTTAATACCTGTGCTGTTGCGCCTGGTGTGACGCCTAAGTATGGAACGCTGATTGCGCCCGCTCTCAACGCTCATATTCACCAACACTTCTTTAACATGCGTCTGGATATGATGGTGGATGGTCAGAATAACTCGGTCTGCGAAGTCAACACCGAGGCAGTACCGCGTGGTCCAGAGAATCCGCATGGCAATGCTTACTTTGCGTCATCAACTTTATTACCGACAGAATCAGCCGCACAACGGGTAATCGATCCTTTTAGCGGACGATATTGGAAGATTATCAATCCGTCGGTGCCGAATAGACTGGGACAACCTGTAGGATATAAGTTGTCTCCCGGTGAAAATATTTTGCCTTTTGCTGATGCCGAATCTAGTTTAATCAAACGTGCAGGCTATATTACTAAGCACCTGTGGGTGACTCCCTACACTCCAGATGAGATGTATCCTGAGGGAAACTATCCCAACCAACATCCAGGCGGTGAAGGATTACCCAAGTGGACGCAGAAAAATCGTTCGATTGAGGATACCGACTTAGTGGTGTGGTACACCTTCGGACATCATCACGTTCCCCGTCCCGAAGACTGGCCAGTGATGCCAACAGGCTATATCGGTTTCATGCTCAAACCCGTGGGGTTCTTCGATCAAAGTCCGGCAATAGATGTACCCCCTTCAGTTCCTAAAAATGGTTCTTGCTGTAATTAGTGCTAGTTCACTCAGCAGTAGCCACACTTACCACCTGGAATCCAATCGGTTCCCGCGAGTGGGAGACGTGCCATTGCGGCTGCCTCGACGGTGAGGGCAACCAGGTCTTCCCGTTCGAGGTGATGGACGTTCTGCTTACCGCAAGCACGGGCAATAGTCGTTAATTCCATGTTCAGGGTTTTGAGGTAATTCTTGATCCGACGGGCACCCACCTCAGGTTCAAGCCGTTTTTCCAAGATCTCATCTTGGGTGGTCACACCCACAGGACACTTCCCAGTATGGCAATGGTGACAGTAGCCGGGTGCTGTATTGAGCGCTGCGTAGTCCTCCACTGCTGAATGGTGAGTGCCATTTTGGATGTACGTTTCACTGTTGCAGCCTAGGGCAACGAGGATACCTTGACCAAGCGATACAGCATCCGCACCCATTGCGATCGCTTTGGCAACATCCGCTCCTGTCCGAATGCCGCCAGAGACAATCAGTTGCACCTTACCCTTCATGTCCAAGTCTTCTAGGGCATCCACTGCCTGTCGCACGGCTGCCAGGGTGGGAATACCAACATGCTCGATAAACACCGTTTGCGTTGCAGCGGTTCCCCCTTGCATCCCATCCACAACAACCACATCCGCTCCAGCATGAACAGCGAGTTTGACATCGTTAAAGGTGCGCGACGCACCCACCTTGACATAGATAGGTTTTTCCCAGTCTGTCAGTTCTCGCAGTTGCTGAATTTTAATTGTCAAGTCATCTGAACCTGTCCAGTCTGGGTGGCGACAAGCTGAGCGTTGATCGACTCCTTCTGGTAGGGTTCGCATCTGAGCAACCCGTGGATTAATCTTCTGCCCCAAGAGCATACCACCGCCACCAGGTTTTGCTCCCTGACCAATCACAATTTCAATCGCATCGGATGAACGCAGATCGTCTGGATTGAATCCGTAGCGGGACGGCAAGCATTGGTAAATTAGGGTTTTTGAGGAAAGCCGTTCTTCCGAGGTCATCCCACCATCGCCTGTCGTCGTGGATGTGCCCATTTCGGTGGCGGCACGTCCGAGCGCTTCTTTGACGTTGGCAGACAGCGAACCAAAACTCATTCCGGCGATTGTAATCGGAATCTCTAGTTCGATTGGTTTTTTGGCATAACGGGTGCCGAGAATTGTTTTCGTGACACATTTTTCCCGATAGCCTTCCAACGGATAGCGCGAGAGGGATGCACCGAGAAATACCAGATCGTCAAAGTGGGGCAGTTTGCGCTTGGCACCGAGACCGCGAATTTCATATAGACCGTGTGCAGCTGCGTTTTGGATGTAGTTAAGCATGCGGCGATCATAGCCCCAGGACTCTTCATGAGAAATGGATGGATTGGATTGAGGATAGTTTATAGTCATGTTTAATACTCCTGATTTGCGTCCGCATTCCAGTGATAAAGTTGCTTTGCAGAAGCGACACGCTTGAATTCGTCGGGGCTGTATGAAAAACCTGCTTGGTCTAGCAGTTCACCAACTGCCTTGTAATCTGCTTCAGACATGGGTTCAATCTGGGCATCGGCACCGAGGGATTTGATCGTGCCACGCACATAAATCACCGCTTCGTAGAGCGAATCTCCCAACGCATCTCCCGCGTTGCCACAGACCACGATTCGTCCGGCTTGCGCCATGAATGCCGAGAAGCTACCCACATTCCCACCCACGACAATGTCTGCACCTTTGAGGGAAATGCCGCAACGCAGGCTGGCATTCCCATCAATGATCAGGAGTCCACCCTGAGCAGAGGCTCCGGCGGAAACAGAGGCAAAGCCTTTCACATGCACCCGACCAGACATCATGTTCTCAGCGACTCCGGTACCCACATTGCCGAAGAGGGTGACAAACGCCTGCTTATTCATGCTCGCGGCGTAGTAGCCTGCATGACCCATAATTTCCACATTGATAGGCGCGTCTAGTCCAACTGCCAGGTTATGTGCGCCGTCCGGGTTGAGAATCCTGATAGTTTCTCCACTATTATAGATCAGGTCATGGTGGAGAAAGTGATTTACTTCGCGTAGGGGAGTTTGGGTGAGATCGAAGATCACACTTGCCATACGTACATTTCCTCCGGTTCCGGTTCGTAGATATGGGCGTGCTTCATACCGGGCAGATGGGCGAGGGAGCGGAACTCAGATGCGATCGCCACATAATCATCCGTTTCTGCAACTACTGCGGGTTTACAGGCAAACGCATCGCGCACCAGAGCGAGTTTGTCAGTAGTGCCCATCAGGAAGGTGTAAAAGCCATCCAACTCTTCAAATCCTTGCTTGAGGGCGGTTTCCAGATCATCTCCTTCACCCATCCGCCATTCTAGGAAACGGCAAGCTGCTTCGGTATCGTTATCGGTTTCAAAGTGAATGCCACGGGGTTCGAGTTTACGGCGAATCTGATTGGGATTGGAGAGAGAGCCGTTGTGTACCAAGCAGAAATCTTCTCCCGCAGTAAAGGGGTGGGCGTGCGCGGGCGTTACAGCGGATTCCGTTGCCATGCGGGTGTGGGCGACGACATGAGAGCCTTTGAGAGACTTGAAGTTGTAGCGCTCAGCAACTTCTGTGGGCGAACCCGCATCTTTATAGAGGTTGATCGAGCGACCCGTGGACAGTACATGGAGTTGCGGGTAGTGTTCCTTGAGCCACTGCTTGACGATTTTAGGGGTGAGATCACAAATCAATACCGCGTGATTGCCCTGAGTTTCTACGTTAGGCGCGCCCCCCAATTGAGTTTTAAAATTCTCTAGGAATTTTGCCCAGTCAAAAGTCCCGCCAGAGTAGAGGCTGTACTTGCGCTTGTGTTCTGCTAATGTTTCCGTGAACACGGCAAGTCCGGCTGAATCAGGTCCGCGATCGCTCATCCCAATCAGCATGGGTACCATCAATTCACCTAGCGATTCCCGCAATTGGGGTGTTTTAATCAATAGTCCAACAATTCCGCACATTTTTAGAAAAACTCCAGATACCGTTGCACTTCCCATTCCGAAACATGACGCATGTACTCTACCCACTCCATCCGCTTGAGGCTAATGAATTCATCAGCCAGTACACCCAAGGCACCTTTGATCACCTGATCGGACTCCAGAGCATCAATCGCCTCTTTCAAACTCTGGGGCAACGTGCGAATGCCTTTGTCCTTGAGTTCTGCATCAGAGAAGTCATACAGGTTCACGTTATGTGGTTCACCAGGTTCAATTTCCTTCTCAATGCCATCCAACCCTGCCGCGATCACAACCGCAGCAGCTAAATAGGGATTGCAAGCACCATCGGCAAGACGGAACTCCAAACGTCCACCCGGAACCCGCACCATACTGGAGCGATTGTTGTCGCCGTAGGTGATGTAGGCGGGTGCCCAAGTTGCGCCGCTCAGCGCTCGTCCCACCACCAGCCGCTTGTATGAATTGATTATGGGAGCACAAACCGCAGTCAAGGCAGGAGCATGGGCGAGGATACCACCCAAGAAGTGATACGCTAGTTTAGATAGTCCGAGTTTACGTGGATCGGACTCATCGGCAAACAAATTAGAGGTGCCATCGGACATCGACATGTGCATATGCATCCCAGCACCCGTCCGATTGGCAAAGGGTTTGGGCATGAACGAGCAGATCAGCCCCATTTCTTTGGCGATCTCGGATGCTGCCATTTTGAAAAAGATGTAGCGATCAGCAGATGTTAAACAATCGGTATAGGTGTAGTTAATCTCAAACTGACCATTGGCATCTTCATGATCAATCTGGTAAACATCAAAACCGACAGCTTGTAGACTTTCTACCAGTTTCTCAATGAAGGCACGACTCCGGGAAAGACCTTTGTAGTCATAGCAGGGCTTATTCAACGTGTCTGTAGGATCGCAGGGGTGAATGTTTCCATGTTCGTCTTTGCTAAGTAGAGAGAACTCTGGCTCTACCCCAGTGTATAACGTCCAACCTTTTTGCTTGAGCCGTTCAATCTGAGAAATCAAAACAAACCGAGCATCGTAAGGATAGGGTTGACCATGAACATGCCCAACACAAGCGACACGGGCAAAACCAGGCATCCACGGCACCAGTGAGAGGGTTGACGGATCACCCACTGCTAGGAAGTCAGGGCTGTTAGGCTGCATCGCCAATCCCCAGACTGCAAACCCTGCAAAGCCAGCACCGGGGTCGAGGATATCTTCAAAATGCGTTGCCGGAACTGCCTTCGTTTTGGCAACACCATGAATGTCTACGAATTGCGCCAGGACAAACTTTACCTGGTTATCTTCTAAAAACTGCTTCGCTTCTACTGGTGTCATTAATATGTTCTCCTCTAGCAAATAAATTTAGTGTCAAAGCAAGCAGCTATTCGCTCCTACAAAACAATTTCTGCGCCGACTGCGCCACCGCCTAGTTCTTGGGCGATCGCCAACAATGTTCGCCACATATACGCCCCAAAAGTACCATCGCACCAAATTCGATAGAATGGCGCTCCTGCGCGTTCACCAGGAATGATCGTCACTGCCACACCTATTATTGAAGTTAAGATCACGGGACGTTCCGCTAGAGATAAGGCACGAAAGTTGATGTTACAGGTTTGCAGCAGCAGTTCGCCCGTCGATGTACCGTACAAAGCGATCACTGCATCCTGCCGCAGTACCGGATAGACTTGAGGAGGGAGTTGCTGACCCAAATCAGCCAGTCGAGGTGCAACGGGGAAGTGCAAACTGTCTTCAATCAAAAACTCACTTCTACCAAGACGGGCAACAATACCGCCTTCTGGAAGTGGACACCAAGTGTTGGGGCGATCTGGCACAGAAATGCCTTGACTTTCCAACCAGTTAGCTGCACCCGCGCCCTTGACACCAAAGCGAGTCAGGAATGATAAATCAGCAATACCCAAGTGTGCTGCAGTTGCTTCATCACCGAAGAGAGCTGGGGGAGCTGGGGGGGAATGTTCAGAAAGATTGTCTTTCTGTACAGTTTCCCCTTGCGAGAGAACTCTGCTCAAAACAACTCTCTTCTCTCCCCCTGCTCCCCCTGCTCCCCCTGCTCCCCCTGCTCCCCCTGCTCCCCCTGCTCCCCCTTGGCGTGTGTTTTCGGGGTCGTAGAATGGCGTAGGACTCACGGTTGCAGTGACGAGCGAACCATTTGATAAACGGATTGAGAAGCGGTTTCCTGGCTCTGCCAGTTCTGGTTTGACGTATGCTAGCCCGATGAATCGTCTGAGTGATGGGCTAAAGGTGATGCTGGTGACACGACCTGCAATTTCATCACGCTCAATCACTAAATGGCATTCTTGCGGAGGCTCCCCACAGAAGTCTACATTGAGCATAAAGCCGACCAGTTTTTGTTGGAGCTGGCGCTGGGCAACAATTTGTAAACTGCGCTGACCGATGAAGAATGGCTTGTCCATTTTGACTGCCCACTCTAGACCAGCTTCTCTTGGTGTGGTTAATCCATCTGTATCCTGACCCACAATTAGATGTCCTTTTTCGAGCCGCAAAAGCCGCTGTGCTTCGATTCCAAAGGTCGAAATCCCGTAAACTGAACCCGCTTCTAGCAAGGCATCCCAGAGTGCCGGAGCAGATTCAGCCGCAACGTGAATTTCGTAGCCCCACTCACCCACAAAGCCCACGCGCATCAAGATCGCAGCAATTCCAGCAACATGCGCCTCGCGTACGGTAAGATAGGGAAAGGTAGTTCCAGAAAGATCGCCATCAGTTAGTTTGGCCAGTATGTCACGCGCGTAGGGTCCGGCAAGATTGATTGCTGAGCGCGCCCCGGTTAAATTCACAATCCCACAATCCAATCGCCACATCGTATTCAGGCGTGTCAGTTCGCGGTAGATCGTTGTAGCACCAGAAGTCGTGGTTGTGAAATAGAAATGCTCTGCTCCAAGTCGCGCCATCACACCATCGTCAATCACCACTCCCGCCTCATCCAGCATCAGCGCATAGCGCGACATGCCCACTTTCAGATTGGTGTAGCGTCCGGTGTAAACCCGCTCCAGAAATTCCGCAGCATCGTACCCTCGTAACTCGAATTTCCCTAGGGTTCCCACATCAATGATGCCAACGCGAGTGCGAACTGCTTCAGCCTCGAAGCGAATGCATTCCTCTCGACTTTTCCCAGACTGAGCGTAGTACTCTGGTCGTCGCCACATCCCCGCCAAGATAAATTGAGCGCCCAGTGCAGCGTGACGGCTGTGAAGTGGTGTTTGTCGCTCAGGGGTAAAGCCACGTCCAGCCAAATACGAGAGCGGAACCGGATGAAAGAACGGTCGGGCGGTCGTTGTACCCACTTCACCGGGAGATTTACCCGTGAGCCGTGCCAGAATTCGCAGCGCGTTCATGTTAGAATGTTTACCTTGGCTGGGTCCCATGCCGACTGTAGTATAGCGCTTCAGCAACTCAATGTTGTCAAATCCCTCCTGAGCTGCATTCGGAAAGTCCTTAAACTGGAGGTCTTCATCAAAGTCTACGAAGTTTTTACCGGCTGGATGTTCGACGATCGCCCACGGATGCGACGGCGATTCCTGTGTGATTCGCTCCACCTCTAGGGGTACGCTGTTCGCCTCTACAAATCCTAGATATGCTGATGCTTCTAATCCTGCCCGACGACCATCCTTTAATTTCTGGTTAGAATCAAATATTCCATTCACCCGTCCGCAAGCAAACACTCCCGTAGGCAGTACTTCCGGAATGAATTGCTGGAAGTGGTGTTCAAACCGCATTTTAGTACCTGCTTGATATAGCAAGTTTGCCGCTGGTGCCCAACCGACACTCATAGCAATGCCATCGCAGGCGATCGCTTGTTTAAATCCGATTTGCGGTTTACCGTCTGTGTCAAGTGGGCAGATGACGGCAGCACACACACCATCTCCAGCAGGATTGAGTTTGGCTTCGTACACGCAATGACCGGAAAAGATGGGAATTCCACGGGCTTGCAATGCTTGGGTTAAATGATTCCTGGTATAATTCTTACGCAGCTCCACAACTGCCATGACGGTGACGCCATGCACGGCTAAATCTATAGCGGCACGATACCCATCCTGATTTGCAACCAGAACGACTGCCCGATTCATCGGTTTAACTGCGTAACGATAGATCAACCGTTGCGCGGCGGATGCTAACATTACACCAGGAAGGTCATTGTTGCGAAATACAGCAGGTTGTTCATAGGCTCCGGTAGCGACAATCACTGCTTTTGCGCGCATTTTTGTGAGACGCTCACGCTCAACTAATGGTATCCAATGATCTGCGTAATATCCTGCTGCCTGTGTCCCGGTATAAAGACGGATACGCGGATGGTTTTCGAGATCCTGTAAAAGCTGATCAGTCGCTGCCGCACGCGACTCCCCACCCAATTGATAGCCGCCCGCCCCGCCCGCTCGCACATTTTCATCAACAATCACAACATCTGCGCCTGCATCTGCAGCTGTTATCGCTGCTGAGAGTCCCGATCCACCTGCGCCAATCACCAACACATCACAAAAGTCATAGCGTTTTGGTGTGCGGATATGCGGTGTGGAAACATCCAATTTACCTAACCCGCTGATGCGGCGGATCAGGCGCTCCCAGAAGGGAAACAACTTTTTATTGTGAAACGCTTTATAGTAGAAGCCAACGGGGAAAAATGGGGAGAAAAAGTTGAGGACGCTAGCGCGATCGCTCATTACTCCCCCAATCGTATTGATCGCCGCCAGCGACATCCCCGCTGACAAGGGCGTCACATCTGCCCGCACATTGAGTTTTTGTCCATCCTGCATCAGGGCATTGATGTCATGGTTTGCCAGGCTCAAAATTCCGCGTGGACGATGGTATTTGAAACTGCGTCCAAGCACGCGCTGCCCAGAAGCCCACAAAGCACTGGTTATTGTATCTCCCCCATAGCCTTGGAATTGTGTTCCCTCAAAGGTGAAGTTGATCACTTGACGACGATCAATCCACTCCCCAGGAATCGGAGGCAGTCGATTACTCATGCTACGTCCTCCTCACCAACTAGGTAAGTGCGTAGGATCTCATCGGTTTGCGTATTTCGCTCAGCGATAAACCACGTATTGCTGGGAGTATGGCACCACCATTCTTTCTTGATGCCTGGTGCCCCGTTGCGGTTGAACACATAATCCGCCCAGGTTGCATCATCAGCGGTTTGTGGATCTGGCATTGAACGAACTTCGCCTCCATTGACAAACTCAGAAACAGGTCTTGTACCATTAATTGGACAGGTTAAGAGTTTCATTGTTAGTGCCCCACTGAAGCTGCCCCTTTCTCGCCAACTAAGGCATGATTGACAAATCGAGAAAGGGAGAAATCTTGAATCAAGTCATGGTTGCGATCGCTCGCTAGGGTATATGCCATCGTCTTGCCACTTACGGGCGTTGCCTTAAAGCCCCAAGTGCCCCAACCCGCATCCAGATAAAAGCCATCGATCAAGGTTTTACCCATGATTGGTGCAAAATCTGGAGTCATGTCTGCCATACCTGCCCACTGGCGCACAACTTTGACGTGGGAGAGGAAGGGGAACAGTTCGAGCATTTGCGCGGCGAGTCCTTCGACAAAATCCAGGGTTGAGCGCGTGGAGTGCAATTCGTAGGGATCGAGCGAGGCACCCATAACCAACTCGCCCCGCGCCGTCTGACTCACATAAACATGCAAACTGCCAGAAACAATAATCGGATCAAGCCAGGGCTTCATCGGTTCGCTCACCATTGCCTGCAATGGGTGGATATAAAGAGGCGATCCCAAGCCCACCATCTGCAAAATGCGAGGAGTAAATCCTGCTACGGCACACAAGACGCGGGGTGTGGAAATATTACCGCGTGTGGTTTGTACCCCCGTAACTCTACCAGACTCAACTGTAATCCCCAGCACCTCCGTTTGCTGATGGATTTCCACTCCCCGCGCGTCTGCGCCACGACCATAACCCCATGCAACTGCATCATGACGAGCAATGCTACCGGGTGCATGGTAGAGTGCACCTAAGACCGGGGCGTGTCCGCCACAGGTTAGATCCATGTGCGGACAGGCTTTCTGGATTTCTTTTGAACCAACTAATTCACTATCAATACCGAAGTGTTTGTTGACTTCCGCACGCTGCCGCATCGTCCGCACCGCTGAATCTGTATGGGCTAAGGTGAAGTGACCTCGCGTGGAATAAAATAAATTCAGGTCAAAATCCTGCGCTAAATCCTTCCAGAGTCGCAGCGATTCATCATAAAATTTCACCCCTTCAGGCGTGAGATAGTTTGAGCGAATAATCGTCGTGTTGCGCCCCGTGTTACCACTGCCGATGTACCCACGTTCTAGCACTGCTAAGTTATTCATGCCATGATCGCGTGCCAGATAATAAGCGGCTGCCAATCCATGACCACCACCACCGATGATCACTGCATCGTAGCTAGATTTGAGGTGATCGTGATGGCGGAACATCCGTGGTTCCGGATGCTTTTTGGTGAGTGCAAATTTCAGCAGGCGTAAGGGCATTTGGAAATTCCCGTCAGGAAACTTTAGTGACTATCATGCACCTTTTATGCATATGTGTCAACAAAATTTCCTGCTATTATGCAAACTAGTTGAAAAGGCGCTCAGGAGGTATATAAATGGCAGATGCTACGGCAAACCATATAGAACAAACTGCCGCTGATCACTCGCTGGAGCGGTATGTCGGCAACACTATTCGTGAACTCCGCCAGAACCATGGGTTGACGATCGCTGAAGTCGCCGAGCAAACTGGCATTTCCCGTGGTATGTTGTCCAAAATTGAAAACGCCCAAACCGCCACCAGCCTAGAGACATTGGCAAAACTTGCCAGTTCCCTTGGGATCTCGCTTTCAACCCTATTCCGCAACTACAACATGCCCGAAGGTGGTGCACAACTCGTCAAAAGTGGAGAGGGGATGGAGGTTGTGCGCCGGGGGACTAAACGAGGACATACCTATCATCTGTTGGCATACGATCACGGTCCAACCAAACTGTTCGAGCCGTTCTTAATCACAATGGATGATGCCTCTGAAGTCTTCCCCACTTTTGAACATCTAGGAGTTGAGTTTATTTACATGCTCTCAGGTAGGATTGAGTATCGCCACGGTCAGTCTACCTATCTGCTAGAGCCAGGAGACTCATTGACCTTTCGAGGAGATATTCCCCACGGGCCGGAAAAGCTGGTTGAGCTGCCCATTCGCTTTCTCGCCATCATTCACTATTCCACGGCATCTGTTGAACTTTAACGAGAGGTAGGGGGTTAGGTAAAGCGTCTGTTCCTAATTTAGTTATTGTTAATTTTAGATGCGTTTGCCCTGCATGGGCATCTTTGAGCTGGTAGGAACTAGAGGCGTTTATCTTATAAGAGAGTGTTTGAAGGCTAAGATATCGCTATTGTCCAGATTGCTAAAGTAAAAAAAATATCCAAAGTCAGGAGCGTTATGAGCTATCTCGAAACAGCGGCCAAATTCTACACTGAAGTAGCACAGACACCGCAAGTCGGTCTTTGTTGCGTCCAAAGCAGTCCTCTGCAACTGCCAGGACTTGATATTCCCTGCCAGATGCAGGAGATGAACTACGGCTGCGGTACCACCGTCCACCCTGCTGAACTCAGCTTAGAGCCTACCGTGCTATATGTAGGCGTCGGAGGCGGCTTAGAAGCATTACAATTTGCCTATTTTTCCCGCCGTGCCGGTGGCGTGATTGCCGTTGATCCAGTCGCGGCAATGCGCGAGGCGGCGGCGCGTAACCTCCAAATCGCTGCCCAAAAAAACCCCTGGTTTGACCCCAGTTTTGTCGAGATTCGGGAAGGTGATGCCTTTTCCCTGCCTGTTACCGATGCTTCTGTGGATGTGGTGGCACAGAATTGTCTGTTCAACATCTTTGAACCAGCTGACCTCTCCAAAGCGCTGCAAGAAGCGTTTCGGGTGTTAAAACCGGGTGGACGCTTGCAGATGAGTGATCCAATTGCCACCCGTCCAATTCCAGCGCATCTACAACAAGATGAGCGGTTACGGGCGATGTGTTTATCTGGCGCTCTCCCCTACGAACAGTATATCCAAAGGATTATTGATGCTGGCTTTGGTCAGGTAGAAATCCGCGCCCGTCGCCCTTACCGTCTCCTAGATCGCCACAGCTACAGTCTGGAAGACGATTTACTCTTGGAAAGTCTTGATTCTGTCTGCTTCAAAGTTCCGATCCCAGAAGATGGTGCCTGTATTTTCACTGGCAAAACAGCCATTTACACTGGCACAGAAACCGTCTTCGATGACTCAGCTGGGCATGTCCTCCAACGCGGTTTACCGGCAGCTGTGTGTGACAAGACTGCGGCTAAGCTGGCAGCGTCACTTCCTCTAGACGTATTAATCACGGATTCAACTTGGCACTATAATGGTGGCGGTTGCTGTTAGTTTCATCCGCCTTGAGAAGTTTTAGAGTGGAAAGGACAGCCTGTTGCAACTTTTTCGCCTGTTGCCAGGTTTTCCATAAACAAACTGTTGTCGAAGAAGTGTTCTAAGGATAGGAGCTGAAAATCCTCAGTGACACGCGCAATGCTGATGCCGACCACTTCCACTGTCTTTCCTGTGGGCGCATGTTCCTTGTATGGACCGCTAAACGTTCCCCAATGCCGCCACTTGAACGTAACGTTTGGTGGTCCTGATAGAACCTCCATCACCTCCCATAGAAATCCATCCGGGAACGCAGTGTGGAAGAGGCGCGCCGCTGATTCAAAGGTTTCCGCTTTCGGGCTGTAATGCTGTGTCTCGCCAAGAAACAGGTTATAGGTTCCCACAGCCGCCACATCAGAAGCGGTGTACGCTGGTCCACCGTTCGTACTCATGCGAAACTTGTCAGTTACAATCGACACCCACTGCTTGGGGTTGGTTTTGTAGGATGCCTCCATCTCGAATGCTCTGACCAAGTTTTGGGCGATCGCTTCGGGAGAACCCGACCGATGGCTGTATTGACTCTCTTTGTTGAAAAATTCATCATTGCGGGAATAATCAGGAGGTTTTTGGTAACGCCACTCGACATCAGCGCCACTATGTGCGATCACCGTATCCCTATCCTGTACCCATAGAGGTTCTTCTGTGGATTGTGCGGCACTCATGGAAGTCTCCTCTACCTCTATCTATAGACTGAGCTTTTATAAAAGCTTACCTACCCATAAAAACTTTTACAATCGGTAAAAATCAGTGAAAAATCATCAAAAAGTTAGATAAAAGTCGCAGTCACAGGCGCTTCAAATTCGCGCTTGCGATCTCACTGGTTTAGCTAAAACAGCAGAAGCCTCTCACTCACCCGCAGGGGAGTGATGAGACGCGAATAATGCGGGAGGCAAAGCCACACCGCATTTTCGCTCATGAATGCGCGTGAGTTGACGACAGTCCTCTGACCAATGCCGTAGGCGAGGTCAGAGGACATGGAGGAAACGAACCTCCTCCTATCCTACTCAACTGGCGAATCTTGGTTTTCAATGTACTTGCGTAGAGTTTGAACTGTTACTCCTCCACAGCTAGCAATAAAATAAGAGCCGTTCCACAGCACGTCTTTCCAATAGATTTTATCTAAATGTCCTGAAAACTCCTGTCTAAGCTTTCTTGAGGAAACGGACTTAACGTTGTTAACTAGTTTGGTCAGTTCTACATCAGGAAAGTACTGAAAAAGTATATGAACATGATCTTCTTCCCCATTGAACTCAACCAACTTACAATCCCACTTGGTCAGCAAATCTTCAATAATGACGTGAAGACGTGAGAGCATTTCTGCTGTGAAAGCTTTTCGTCGATATTTTGTAGTAAGAACCAAATGAGCTTTTAAGTCACTTACGGATCTTCCTTTTGACTGAAAGTCATTTTTCATTTGACATCCGGTTGAAATGTACTACAATGAGTGTAGCAAAAATAGGCACACCCATTTGAGCCTGATAGAGGTATTGACCGTGAAACTGAACTATCAGTACAGAATCTATCCATACACTCAGCAAATTCATCGGGTGAATGAATGGTTGCGGAGCTGTCGCTACCTCTATAATTTCTGGCTTGGGCAGTGCTTGAATTGGTGGGATGTGAATCGCTGTCCCGTCAATGCTTGTCCACTAGTTTGTCCTCTCCCGGAATTGGCAGATAATCCTTATTTCACCGATTTAAAGAAGCAGTTGCCGGTTCTCAAAAAAGACCTGGTAAACGTAAAGTGGTCAGGTGAGCTATTGGATCTGTCAAGCGTCCACTCAACCGTATTGCAGGATGTTTACACGTCGCGCCTGAAAAAGGCGATGGATAGATTCATTAAGGGGGACAGCAGTGGTAAACGTAGTGGTAGACCAAGATTCAAAACTCAAGCTAGTTATCGCTCTTTCAAATTTCCCCAGGCTGATAGCAGTTGGATTGACACCGATAACCATGTCCTGAAACTACCATTCATTGGTGGCATTCAGATTCGGTTCCATCGTCCATTACCAGATGGTTTTGATCTTAAAACAGTTCAAATAATTAAAAAAAGCGATGGTTGGTATATAAATTTGTGTGTTGAAGACCCAACTGTACCAGTGTTTACACCCGATGAAATTATTCCAACTTGGGATAATTCGATGGGTTTGGATGCCGTATTGTATGGTGATGATTACTTTGCCACTTCAGATGGTGAGAAGTTACCATCAGTCAAAAACTACCGCTCATCCGAGGCTAAGTTAAATAAAGTAAAGTCGCGTCGTTCAAAAGCTAAACGTGGTAGTATAGCTCGGCGTAGACTAGCGAAACGAGTTGCCAAATCTGAGCAACGGATCGCACGAGCAAGACGCGATCATGCTTTCAAAATCAGTCATCGTCTTGTTCGGACTGGAAAAAAGGTGTTTTTCCACGAGGATCTAGACCTAAAAAATCTGACTAAACGAAACAAGCCAAAACTTGATGAATCTGGAAAGTTCCTACCTAATGGTCAGAGTGCCAAAGCTTTCTTTGAACAAATCTTGGCAGGATGCAGCATTTGGACAATCATTCAAAACTCTCGAATACATAGCAGGAATTGCTGGGGCGAGGGTAATTGCTGTTAATCCTGCTTATACATCCCAATTCCTTGCCTACCGTGATGAAAAAGTCTTCATGGATTGCAGTATCAGAGCTGAAGGGGTGACAAGGAGGGCTACAACACTTATAGGTTCAAGGTTTCAGGTATTCATGGTATAAAGAAAAGAGGTCTAGCTTTGCTGAAGGGGTGACAAGGAGGGCT